>Ga0194113_10000040_pt1 | contig 123869 bp, 89 predicted proteins | sample TA2MahC200mmetaG_FD_146193 | JGI IMG/M metagenome (GOLD analysis project Ga0194113, IMG submission 146193) | Freshwater microbial communities from Lake Tanganyika, Tanzania - TA2015017 Mahale Deep Cast 200m | ecosystem: Environmental > Aquatic > Freshwater > Lake | place: Tanzania: Lake...
GCTAAGGACCGAGATGTTGTAGCAGTTCAACTTGAATTGTTCTCAAACAATTCAGGTTGTGCTGTGAGAGCTCGATAGAGGCATAAAGGTCTAAGAACCTGCCGCCTTTAGGCGTGCAGAGTTTCAGTTGTAGGTCATTCTGGGTGCTACCTGGTAAATCACAACTGGCGCTCCTTTTCCTCCCAAGTGTCTTGTTTTTTTGATAGTCGATTATCAAAAAAACAAAAATAGTGTTTGTAAGGTTTTTTTTACCTCCAACCATGCGGCTGTTTTTCGATATACTGATAGTTACCTATTTTATGGACATTTATTCCACGCATAGGTGTTAACTGGGCTGATTGACTGTCGGGTCTTTGCCCTTACCTTTCGGCTCCGATAACTTTTTATCGAAAGTTATCGGAGCAGTTCTAGCCTCCGCCCCGCCTGTCCAGACGTAGGTTTATCACCAACCATAACCACGAAAGCTAAGGGGGCGCGACTGCCCCTGAAAAACTAGGGGGGCAGCCAAAGCTGGACGGCATACGCATCAAGTTAAGACCAAATCCGCAGGTATAATGCTGTTCCTCACCCTTGACGGGGGAGGCCAGGTGGGGGTGAAAGCGGTGCTCTCGATTATGTTCACCCTCCCCTAACCCCTCCCGTCGAGGGAGGGGAATTGACAAAAGACGCTTAACTTGATGCGCATGGGGGCAGCCAAAGCTGGACGGCATCCCTTACGGGACCAGCGGTTGCACTACGGGCAACCAGGTGACGGCGTAAGAACCTAATTGCCAACACCGTCTCCACTTCACGGAAGGGAAGCTACACCAACAACTTCTTTTGTTTGCCCTTTTTTCGTTTTTCGCTCAACAACGAAAGTGGCATACCGTTTATCATATCTTAGCAATTTCCGTACCAAGAAAATTGTACCCACTTTTGCTTGCACAATAATCTTCAGTTGCATTGGGAGATATCCCAGATAGAAAGCGGGTTTGAAACACCTCGCCTAAGGCACAGTTTGGTTTCTTTTGCTTAAGAACAACAGGTATTATGTTTTGATAACTTAACAATATCTTTAAAATTAAATAAAAATACCGATTCAACTTCGTTACCTGAGTTTCGCCAAATGTTATGAAGCTTTAACAAAATGTATAATAATTAACTCTTATCAACGCTCCTGGCATTCCGATACGGGGTTTAAACCGTAAGCCTTTGACGTCGGTGAACGAAGTGAACACTATCTTTTCCGCCTTCAAACTCAGGTTTTTCGAAGCCCAAATGAGGGTTAACACCAGTTCAAAAATTTCTTGCTTTTCACATCTGTTAACCGCAGAGTTCGCGGAGGAGGCGCGGAGAACGCAGAGGCTTTTCTCTTACTCTTTTTCGCCGCGTGCTCTGAGTTCAGCCGTTTAGAAGCTAAACCGCCGCCCTCTCTGTGTTCTCGGCGGTTGAATCTGCTCTTAAAGACGCACTATCTTCTGATAACTGAAAAACTCGTGTTAAAAGAAAAGTTTGGAAGAAAAGTTTGGAAGCCAGTTAGATTTTCCCGTTTGCTATCTTTTTTAACTTCAGGGTAAATGTACTTCCTACGCCCTCTGTGCTCTCAGTTTCTAGTTGACCGCCGTGGGCGCTGACGATGATTTTGCATTGATACAACCCAATTCCGATGCCATTCTTTTTGGTAGTTTGGAATGGCTTGAACAATTGATGGTTGATAAATTCCCGTGACATCCCGCAACCGGTATCGCGAACTTCCAAATGAATAAACTCGTCCTGGCTATACAACCGCAAGGTAACATCGCCCCCCCTTTCGGAAGTGGGAAGTGGGAAGTCGGAAGTCGAAAGGATAAGTCTTTTACTTCCGCCTTCCAGAGGGGGAATGGCTTCAATGGCGTTGGTCATCAGATTGAGAATTACCTTTTCGATGTATTCTGGGTCTATCATTATTTTGGGGACGGGCTGAAAGTCACAGTTCAATCTAATTCGCGGCAAATTTTTGATTCCTGACTTAGCGATGGTATCTCGAATCAACTCCGAAAGGTCGGTCAGTTGGAGATTTAGCTCTAACTTTTCAGGCACGCTGGAAAACTTAGTCATCAGATTTTGCATTCTGGTAATCGCTCCTGACATAGTGCGTAGCGCATCCTTCTGGAACTCCGGGTTGTCGAAGTTACCTTCGGCGTTCTCAACGAGCATTGATAACATCGAAACGGCGTTTTTCAGGTCATGCAGGATAAAAGTGGATAATCGTTGGAAGGAAGCCATCTCACGGGAGACAATCAATTCTTCGCTAAACTTGGCGTTGGTGATGGCGATGGAAAGCTGGTTGGCCATCGTTTCAAGCAGGTCGATATCTTCCGAAGTGTACTTATCATTCGGCAGCACCTTTGGCCCGAGCATCAATATCGCAATCAGGTCGCGTTGGGCGATAATGGGAACGCAGACCGAGATGCCCAACTGCCGCAGCGGTTCTACATTCTCCTGATAGTATTCGGGCAAATTGACTTCTCGAGTAGGTGAATCTAAATTTAACGGTTTACCGTATCGCCACAGCCAGGCTAAAAATTCACTACCACGGATTGATGATTGTTGATTGATGATTGATGATTGAAAGACTATGGTTCTCGAAAGGTTTTTCAATCGACAATCATCAATCGACAATCCAGGGGCCGCGACGAAGTACTCATTTTTGTCCTCATTTTTGAGCATGATTAAGCTTTTATCCACCTTTAACGCCTCCGATACAACCTCAACCATTTCGCGTAAAAGTTCCCCCAGTTCAAAAGTGGAAAAGACCCGTCGGCTGAAATTCTCCCACTCCTGGCGATAATCGTATTTGCTTTTATAAAAATTACGCTCCACAAAGGAAATAAACCGCTGCTTCAGTGATTTGGACACTAAAATACCAGTTAACACCAGCAGAACAATGAAAGCACCCAAAAAGGCGAGGACGAAATTAAGGTTTTTGCCAATGAGCTGGATAATCTTCCCCAACGCGCCAATAATTAAAAGATATAATCCTGCCAACAATAAGGTATAAGACTTAGAAATCATGTTCCTACTGATGGTTATCTTAGAAATTGGCGCTGAAGGAAGGAGCACGGGATAGGCGATAGAGATATTGGCGATGAGAAGCGTAAGAGAAGCGGCGATTAGAAATTCGATTTCCATCGCTGAAAAAGCTATCGCTATACTGTTTATAAGTATTTGGAAGAAGAAAGCGACAATGAGAACCAGGATGGGATATTTAATTCTGAGGCCTCCTTTGTTTTGCAAAGAAGAGGTCCCCAGAGTTTGCATCTGACGATACATGTTTTCTAAATTCGCGAGGATAGCCAGGATAACTAAAAGCGAGAAAATTAGCTGGGCTTGCCCTATTCGCCCGTAGATGAATTGGTAGCCTGGATATTCCCCCGCTATTTGTTTGAGGAATAAATCTGAAGAAGTAAAAGCCAGGAAAACCAACGTGATGAGATAGAAGGGGATTAAGTAACGCTTGCCTCTGTTTATCGCCTCTTTGCAATCGTCTTGTCCCAAAAGTAAGCTGAACAAGAAGAAGTTAGCAGGTAACAGACACCTTCCGACCAGCGAGATTCGGATCCAGAGTAATGCATTGGCACCCTCGGGGAAGGCCAAAAATATCAGCCGCCCACCTTCCATGACGACTACGGCAAACATTGCCCAGATGAAGGCCAGATTCACTGGCAGCCAGCTGCCAGTGCCACAGCCTCTTTTGTTTTTAAACATCGCGAGCGTTGCTAACCCGGCGTGGACAATCAGACTAATTAGTGTGATTATGACGTAAAAGTTCATATCCCTTTGTAGATTGAAGATTGATTATTGAAGATTGAAGAATGAAAAAAACAATCTTCAATCTTCATTCTTCAATCTTCATTCCTCTTGATGTACACTTCTCTGTAGCACTGTATAATATTTTATCCTTTTTGTTTGTCGTGTTATCATAATTAACGTCAATTCGACATAAGAAAAAAGTCAGAGCCCGTTACAAACCTGGACTGTATTAAACTCTGTTATTTATAAAGTGAAGTTTGTAACGGGCAGAATAGAAAGAAAGCCAGATAACCAGAAAGCCCGACAACCAGCAGTCCGGCTTTCTGGTTGTCCGGTTGTCCGGCTTTCAAAAACGCTATATCGAACTGACGTTAATTAAAGGCTACCATTGCTTCGCCCAAGACAAAAGGGGGACGGGAGTACGTCACCCCGTTAGAAACTTTTACTGTATTAAGTTCGGAATTTAATACAGTCCAGGTTTCTAACGGGGTCAAGGTGAAATAAACGAATGCTTGCGAAGTTTCAAACTATTGGGATAAAATTTAGGTTAATGAAGCAATGGCATTATATTTGCAACTAAGGATGTTAATAAAACTTAACATAATTAACGGAAATTAACATCCTTATTTGCAAATATAGCCCCAAAAGCCTTGCTCGTTTAAGGTCGAGGATGAATTGGCTTTCTTTTTAATTGCAATTTTTATACTACGACTAAAACTTGGGGGGATTAAAATGACCATGAAATTAAAATTCACAGATATGCTTTTGGCAATCATTAGTGTAATATTCATTTTTTCCCCGATATCAATAGAAGTGAGTGCAGTAGACTACGATAATGACACTGAACTGAAATTTACTTGGACTGCTGCTTCTGGCAATGTTGACCATTATAACGTTTACGTATCCACTGATGGAGGCGAATATGCTTTAACTGGAACCACTTCTGAAACTTCCTATATCGTAACCGGTTCAGATGGTCTCACCTACAAGATAAAAGTCGAGGCGGTCGACGCTGCGGGAAATGTTGGTCCGATGTCAGAGGAATCGGATTCGGTCACGGTGTCTCTGACCGCAAGCTATGCGAATATCACCGTCCTTCTTGAGGGCCCTTACGAATCTGCCAAAACAATGAGAACTGGACTAACTATCCCAACGCTTTCACCTTATGCCGATGCAAGGACAGTAGCGACTGTACCGGCGAATGCTGTTGATTGGGTTTATGTAGAAATTCGTAGCGATAAAACGACAACAGTGAGAGGTGAATCAATGTTCCTGCTGAGTGATGGAAGTATTGTAGATGGCAAGGATGAGACGAGAGCAAATTTCCATAATCTCCCCCCAGGCAATTACTATCTGGTAATTCATCATCGTAATCACTTGCCAATTATGAGCAAATTTCCCGTTCCCCTCGTTGAATCTGGTAGTTCATCAGTTGTTCTAACAGTAAAAGACAATGTATACACTGTTGGCGAAGCAAACGCTATGAAAGAGTTGGAAACCGGTATCTACGGCATGTATGCTGGTGATGCTAGCCCAAATGGTCGCATTACCATAGGTGATTTTGACGTTTGGAGCAATTCTTTTATAACTCGTGATTCAGGGTACAAAGCTTCAGACCTCAATCTCAATGGTTTGGTTACAATATCTGACTTCGACATCTGGTCCAACAATTTTCTGAGTCGTCCTTCGTCTCAAGTGCCTGACGCCCCATCAATGCCGGCTACAATTACCCCTACTACAAATGTGAGCATAGCAGACGAGGTAGAATTCCGGACAGTAGTGACCAAGAACGATAATTTTGTAGGTGGAGATTTTCATCTGGACCTTGAAATAAGGATTAAGTCTGGTACCTCGCCCAGAACGTTGTCTTCATTTCAAGCCGATATCTCTTACGGCCCAGAACTGACCAACCCAACCGCAACAAATTGGGCATCGGATTTGTCCGCAGACGGATATAATCTGACATATACACAGGATTACGGCACTTATTACTCTGTGGTAGTCGTGGGGGGAACCAATGTTATACAGGGGCAAGGTTGGAATGTGACTAATGAACCTGATAATCCCAACGACTGGCAAAAGGTGGTAACCGTGAAATGGAATATTGCAAAGGCTACTTCTGTTAATATCTTGATTAACGACAATACAAATGAAGCATCGTATTTTAACAATCTCCACAATGACCCCAGCGGTGGAGGCACTACACCTTGGAATGTATCCAGAGTGCCTCTCAAATGGGAAACTGGCGAGTTTGACATCAAACTAATCGCTGGGGCGGAGAGAAATCTAATCTCATTACCACTTACGCCATCGAAGCCTTATACATCTTATAGCTTGATAAAAGACATCTCCAATTGTACGGAAATAATCCGGTTTAATGCGAACACACAAAAGTGGGAGTCAACCTCCTACAGTAACGGCAAGATTAGTGGCCCAGATTTCCCCATCGTTGAAGGCGAAGGATATTCAGTGAAAGTTTTAAGCGACACCGTCTATACATTTACAGGCGATGTCATCACTACCCCTATAACCCTGAATCTGAAGCGAGGCGACAATTTAATCGGAATACCTTATTCCGCAGAACCCTACACTTCGCATACCCTGATTTCGGCGATTCCAAACTGCACACGCATAATGAGATACAATATGAATACCCTATCATGGGAAGTTACTTCCTACAAGAGACAGGGCGGAGTTTCAGGGCCAAATTTCGAGATTAAAGCCGGCGAAGGATATTATGTGCATGTAACGATAAATACATCCTGGGTGCCTGACAGCTCAGTAGCGCCAATGATTGTGCCGGCGCAAACGAAGCTATCTCAAAATTATCCTAATCCCTTTAACCCGGAAACATGGATTCCCTTCCAATTGGCAAAAGACAGCGAGGTAAATATCCGTATTTATAATGTCACAGGACAACTTATCAAAACTATCGAGTTAGGTTACAGACAAGCCGGCATGTATATTGAAAAATCAAATGCAGCACATTGGAACGGCAGAAACAACTTGGGAGAAAAAGCTGCCAGCGGCGTCTATTTCTATGAACTTCAGACGGAGACATTCAGAACTATCAGAAAGATGTTTTTATTAAAATAGTACACTGTTAAATAAGTTCTGCTAGATTTTATGGGAGGCGAGGCTCCTGCCGAGCCAAAGGGTTCGGCGGGAGCCTCACCCTCCCGATTCTATCCAAAATTATCATAATTTATTTAACAACGCAATAGTACATTGTAAAATAAGTTTTGACAAAAGACTGCTGTAACACGATCTGTTAGATTGTGAAAAAGAAATCGCAAACTAACCGTAAGACGAAGTCGTCGGTGAGCGAAGCGAACAGTTTGCGTTACGTAACGCTCACAAATTCAACATTTTCACCAGCAACACCTGCCGAAAAACCTTCTTTTATCGCGACAAAATTCATATCAAAATTCCCTTGACTAAATGATGGTTGTACATTATCATTTTAGGTATGTCAAGCGAAAATTTCTGCAGACAAGGCTCTATGGTATTGTGATTAATTTATATAGAGCCAAGTAACTTTTAGATTAGAAATTTGGTCTCTGAAACAATTAACCCCAGCATTATGTGGCAGATCTGGAGTGCAGAAGTCTTTGCTTCTGCACGTGCGTCAAATCTGGAGTGCAGAAGTCTTTGCTTCTGCACGTGCGTCAGCAGAGACTGACGCACTCCAAATTGACAGTGTACTACATTCTAATGTAAATAATGATGTAGGAGGATGGAAATATGAAATTGTTTATAAGCCTTATAATAGTGGCACTATTGATGCTGGCTACAAGTGTGAGCATAGCAGACGAGGTAGAATTCCGGACAGTAGTGGCCAAGAACGATAAGTCCGTAGGTGGAGACTTCCATCTGGATTTTGAGATAAGGATTAAAGCTGGCAGTACCTCACCCAAAACTTTGAGTTCACTTCAAGCCGATATCTATTATGGTCCAGAACTGACCAACCCAATCGCAACAAATTGGGCATCGGATTTGTCCACAGACGGATATAATCTAACATATACACGGGATTACGGCACTTATTACTCTGTGGTAGTCGTGGGGGGAACCAATGTTATACAGGGGCAAGGTTGGAATGTGACTAATGATCCTGATGATCCCGACGACTGGGAGAAGGTGGTAACCGTGGAATGGACTATTGCAACGGCTACCTCTGTCAATATCTCAATTAACAACACTACAGATGAAGCATCATATTTTAAAACTCTTAATAATTCCAGCAGTGGTAGTACACCTTGGACGGTATCCAATCAAGACCTGGGAGATGTTTCGCTGCCTGTTGAGCTTTCATCCTTCACTGCCCTGGCTGATGATACAAAAGTTACCCTCAAATGGGAAACCGGCAGCGAGGTTGGAAACTTAGGTTTTTACGTCTATCGCAGTGAGACAGCAGATGGACCGTTTAAGAAAATCTCAGAATTAATCGAAGGCGCTGGTAATTCAGCTATAGGGCGTACTTATGAATACATCGACAAGAAAGTTGAAGGGCATAAAACCTATTTCTACTACCTGGAGGATATAGATGTTCAGGGCATCAGAGACAAAAGCGACGCGATTCAAGTAACTGTTCCTTTGCCTAAGAACGTGAACACCAAGCCTCTCCCAGAAAAAAATCGACTTTTCCAGAACTATCCGAATCCCTTTAACCCGGAAACCTGGATACCTTTCCAACTGGCAAACCCCAGTGAGGTAAATATTCGGATTTATAATGCCACCGGACAACTGGTCAAAAGTATACCACTCGGTTACAAACAAGCTGGCATGTACGTTGAAAAATCAAAGGCCGCATATTGGGACGGCAGAAACGACATGGGCGAAAAGGTTTCCAGTGGCATCTACTTCTACGAACTTAGGGCAGAGAATTTCAGCGATATCAGAAAAATGATTGTGTTAAAATAGTCGCCTCTGGATTGTTGATTGCCCTTGGATTGATGATTGATGATTGAGAAGAAAAAGCTAAAGGTTAAGGGTTGAAAATGTACAAATTCTGTTCTGTACTATCACTAAATATTTGAGAATCCGAATGGTGACTATATTTTCGTCTGAAACATGATACGTGTTTCGTGTTTCGTGTTTCGTATTAAGTAATTTTTTCGCACCACACAACACGCAATACGCATCACGTATCATGCCAGCCACCTACCACACCGTTTTGGCTCATAATTCTCACGCATTTAGTGATAGCACACCATCCCCACCTCGATTGAGGTAAGGCGGGATTAGGTAGTCGCGATATGGGTTAGGGTTGCCATTCTTTCCGGCTTCGGCGGCCTTGATAATATTATACATCTCGCGCGCCGTCACATAGTGTAATTTGTAGAATTTCCCATCATTGTATTGCTGTTCCAGATAAGAATACATCCTATCCAAATATCCCTTTGCGCCGAAGAACGCCGCGCGGTTATCATCCTGAGCACCGTGTGTATATACCTTGACAAATACCCAATCTGGACGTCCTTTGACATGGATATGTTGTTGTACCCATAGGTCAATTCGATCTTTCGTGGGTGGGTTTGTCGCGGTCACACTTCCGTTCTCAATCGCGGGGAAAACGCCCTTTCTGCGCTGTTTCCAATTTAGGCATAAGGGACCTTGAATGAGCATTAAATCCCCTGTTGGTTTCCCGCCCACTTCCACGTCGATTCCAGTGTTATGGGACTTGGGTTTATGGGGGTCATCTTTAGCGTAATAAAGACTGTTGATTTTTCGCGTTTGGGTATCACTGGGCGCGGATGGCAGAGTGAAGTCCGCATAGCATCCAGTCTCTTGCAAAATCTGCAATTCGTTGTTCACGCCGCACCATCTTCTGTCCTTCCTTGAGTTATCTAATGACCAGTTGCCATGAATGAATCCGTAGGCAAACTTTGGCGGTTGTTGAGACGTTATTAACGCCCCGTGCTGAGCGAAAAGTTGCTTTGCTTGCTCTATCTTCTCTTGCAAACCAGAAGGCGTATCATTGTCATGATGCAGGTGCAATTCAATCTCACCAAACCCACATAACTGCGATAGCTTCTCCAGATGTTCCGCCCTGTACTCCTCCTGTGGGTAAAACCATGTGTGTTGGGGACATCTTCCATCAGCATCACAATGTCCATCTGCGAGGCGTGGGTAATTTTCAAACCAGGCATTAACCCTTTTGACCTCAACTTCATAAGTCGGGCGGTTCCATTGGGGTTCAAAGTGGTCGACGAGACAGAACATTATATGGGTAGTCCCATTTTTTACTGACTGTGAGTTATACTTCACGCTTTGCCATAAGTAACTGGGTAACCAGAGGTGAAGGTTTTTTTTTAACATTCGGTTGCAAGTTCCTTCCTTGCTTTGACGATGCAGCCTATTAATTCGAATTAAAACTTATCCGTTATTAGCCTTTTCCCAAGTGACTTTCTGTCTGTTTGTGATGAATCTATATAGCCCAACTACAGCCGCACAGTTGAGCAGAACGAAAACGTATGATGTCGAAAATAATCGCAGAACAAGGCGACCACAAAAAAACAACCAGTTTTTCCGTGGTAAAAGGCGCGATTTTATTTTTCCCTTTTTCTGTCCTTCTGAGTTCGTGATTGCTTCCCCTTCACTTCGTTCAGGGTCGCAACCTTCGGCTTCGTAACTCACGGTCTCTGCAGTTTTAAATCTGGAAAGGAAGAATCCGATTGCGACACCGGCGTAGAAAAACATCTGGAAAAAGAGTATCGTTCTATAAATCGAGGAGTTTAGAAAAAAATTGGCGATGAGCGCAAGAGCAAGCGCATACGGCACCAAAAGCCGAAAGACTTTATGAGATAACAGTTGGAAGCAAACTCTATTCTTGAAAGGATTAAATAAATCCTTCATTCGAAGGAACGCCTGAAAATTCCCCGTCAGCGTCCTGGCTTTACGTATGAATTCTTTTTTAGAGCTGTCAGCAACTACGTCAAAGGCACGCGCTTTAGGCTCAAATATTATCCTATATCCCTTCAACACTACTCGCATCGGAATAACGAAATCATCCAAAATGGTATCCTCTGGTATCGGCGAAAAGAGTTCTTTTCTGATGGCGTAGATGGCACCCGTTGCTCCCAAGGTAGAATCGATTTGGCTCTCCTTTCTCCTCAGAAACTTCTCGTATTTCCAATATAGCCCTACCCCTTCTCCGACACCGATTTCACTATAAAGGTCATTTTCCTTTTTCGGTCTTTCCACTTTATCGAGTCGTTGTACCGGCATTTCTGTAAGATGTAATTCTCCGCTCACAGCACCTACTTCTTTATCTCCGAAATTGCTCACCAATTCAAGGATAGCGTCTTTATCATAAAGCTGCCTGGCGTCCGAGAAGAGAATTATCTCTCCATTAGCTTGCGGTGCCGCTATGTTCAGTGCCCTGGCTTTCCCACCCCGGCCAGAAAGTTCAATCAATTTCATTCCAGTATCAGCAAACTCCCCGATGATTTCATCGGTTTTGTCTGTTGAACCATCCGATGCGACGATTATCTCCAACTTCTCTTTAGGATAACGCAAAGCCAGGCAGTTTTCTCATTTTCCTCTGATTACTTTTTCCTCGTTATGGGCAGCAATGAGCAGCGTCACGGAGGGATAGTCAATAGTCGATACACCGTAGTCTTTCCTGGCTATTTCCTGACCATCAGTTGTTGTTCGACCATCATACTCCAGCATAATTCTCTTATTCACCCCGTGAGATAACTTGTTGTATCTCGCGGAGTGAACTGGCCTACTCCTGAACTTCGCCAGCAGGAACAGGAGAAGCGGATAGCCAAAGTAGGTGTAAAAAATGAATAAAATAGAGAACCAGAAGATAAAATCAAGCATAATTCTACTCCAAAATGTAGGCTTTGCCGCAAATTTGATTCTGCTGGTGAACTCAAACTGTATGCTGTAACACAATCCGTTAAATCGTGACAATAAAAAATAGCCCGCTGATTGACGCTGATTTCGTAACGCGGATTTAAGTTAAGCAGATGAAAAATAAAAAAGCAGCGCCAATCGGCGTTGATAAATCCCCCCTGCCCCCCTCTTCCAAAGTGGGAAGCGTATCCGAAGGATCAGCGGTCTATCTTAAAGCGGTTATTTCTGTACTACCATCTTTCGGGTAGCCCTGAATTCTCCAACCTGTAGGGTGTAGAAATACATACCTGATGTTACCTGCTGACCAAGGCTATCTCTGGCATCCCAATAAGCGGCGGATTCCTTTGTAACATATGAACCCATACTTCGATTACCTACCGAAAGCTTGCGGACTATTTGACCATTGGCGTTGTAGATGCGAATAGTAATCTTGGCATTCTGAGGCAAGTGATAGGGAATCCAGGTCTCAGGGTTGAAAGGATTCGGGAAGTTTTGTAGCAAGGCAAATTCAGTAGGAATGACAATAGGTTTAAACTTCGACGGAACAATGATGTGAGAATTATCGATAACTTTCACTTCGGCTTTTTGGCCTACTTTAATCTTAACGGGGATAGGCGACTTACCTTTCTTACCAGCAAAATCTATATCCTCAATGTAATAGTAGTAGATTTGACCAAATTTGACATTATTATCAGTGAATGAGTATTCGTGTGGGATAGAATCAGTGCCTGCCCCTTGAATCAGCTTAGGATTGACTTTAATGTATTTACCGTCTTTAGCATCACTGCGGTAGATATTGAATCCTAAATTATTGGTTTCGCTTGCGGTCCGCCATCTGAGGGTTATGCTATCAGTAGTGCTCGATGCTGTTAGTGAAGCAAGAGTTACAGCAAGAGGAACATCTCTAAAATGTTCATAAGCGCCAATATCTGGATTTGAGCCTGGCGGATTTGGGCGCGGGTTACCTTCAATATCTGTTTTGGGCGCGGCAGGTGTCGTTATTCCAGCGCCGATACAGGGACTATAATCGTTAAGGTGGTAATTGTTTTGGGAAACATCAACAAAAACTTCTTCTATGGTTGCCTGTATGGAATTCTGGTCATAGCCTTTGGTTTGCCATTGTTGGAAGGTTAAAAAAGTAGAGCCAATCTCTATAGCTCTACTATGAGTAACAAATATGTTGTAATTAGATTCTAAGCCCTGGACCTGGTCAGTATTAGCGGAAATACTGGGAACACTACCTTCTGCCAATAAAATATTGTTGTAGATTTTATTCTGAGTGCTCCCATAGTTAAGACCTAAAACATAATAGGCACTCGAAAGCGTTTTTATAGTGTTATGATAGACTTCATTGTTATTAGATGGTTCAGCGCCATCTATTCTGAATAAAACTAGCCCTCTTTGCCCATTGTTGTAGATAAGGTTGTTTCTAAAGGTTGATTCTTGAACTCCATCACAGTTAATTCCAGTAGCGCCGTTATTGCAACTAATATTATTTTCAACCAGAGCATAAGAGATTATGCCATCGCCGCCTGAGTTAATGTCACCGTTCATGTGAAGACCGATGGAATTATTGTCATGAAGCGTATTACCTCTGACAATAGGATAATCAGTGCTGTCAGCAACATATATCCCAATGTCGCCATCGTAAGCTTTGTTGTTTTCAATAAGGATATGGTCACTGAAGGAGCAGAATATGTTAGCATGACCAGCATTATGGACAATGTTATCTCTAATAGTAACATAATTCGAGTGTGTTACTCTAAGTCCTCTGCTTTGGCTGTCAATTAAAGAACTCTTTATTTCCAGGTTCTCAATTGTGATATAGTCAGCATAGAAAACTTCAAAACCATTCCGTCCAGGATAAGCGGAAGAATCAATTACTACACCACTGCCATTACCTTTAAAGGTGATGGGTTTTCCTGATTCACCATCGGTTGTAATGCTAATTTGTTCCGTAGAAGAATAGTTGCCAGGATTGATTAAAACAGTATCACCGGCTTGCACCTGCGTGACGGCATGTTGAACTGTCTTCCAAGGCAACTCTTGAGTACCTGGATTAGTATCAGAACCTTTAGTATCGACATAATAAGTTGTTCCTCCTAAAGCTAAAGGCACTGCCAGACTGATTTTAAATAACAGTAAACAAACTAACAAACTTGTCATTCTAAACATTTTCATTACTCCTAATTCGAAAAAACATCTTCAACTTTTACGCTGGACTGCCCTATTTTGCACTTGAGGGGATGGAAGAATGGATGATTGGATGGGGCCCCTTCCATCCTTCCATTCCTCCATCCATCCAATCTCTAGTAAAGTAGAGTTACTCATCCACGTGATAGGGTTTACCTGGCTGGCCAAGCGTAATCTTTGAGCCGTAAATCTCTGTTGGGATTGGATTGCCGAGGTATTCCCAGATGTAGGAAGTTAAAGTGTTTGGTGAACCAAAAGGAGATTGGTAGGCTGTAAATCCATAGATGCCAGGAACTCCTTCTACAGTTTCACTCATTAGCTCCTTAATTTTATCTTCATTAGGCCAGGGCCATAGGTCTTCATCGGTTACTTCATCCCAACCAGGTTCACCATAGAGAGTGCCAGAGACACCTATCTTTTTGAGAATGGTAGGTCCAACAGGACCACCGTTTGAACCGGCTATGGCCAAGGGGGAACCTTCCTCTATCCGAACAGGGTAGAGCAAACCATTGGTAAAAGAATCAACGTTTGTTGAATGGGGACCATAATCACCGGTTGTAATATTAAAGTAGTAAAGATAATCAGCAATTCCGCTTTTGGCACCCACATCCCTTGCTATCGAGTTTGTAATGTTCAGATTACCAGCTCCTTTGTTATGTCCTATGAAATGCTGCTTACCAGTATTATAATTATAGAAGAGACAATTTGAAGCTGTAACAACTGGAGTACCATAAGTTATAGCTCCTGTAAGGCCGGCTGTGCCTTCTAAAGATGGCCCAAGAGCTATACTGTTTGTCAACTCAACAGTGTCCGTTCCTGAATCTGTTCCACCAAGATAATAAGCTTGATACATCCCTTTGACTACAATGCATCCCGTAATAATATTGTCACCAGCTCCACTTTGATCTCCAACCCAGAAATCTCCATCCTCATATGATGTGCCATCTGGGGTTTGATATTCTATTCTATCCGAATCAATCGAAATGCAATTCTGCCAGACGGAATCATGACAACCATACCCGCGGAAATTTGATTCTTGACCTTTCCAATCTGGTGATATATACCAATCATGGCGGGCAACACATCTGCGAAATATATTATGATGGCCCAGATAGTCTAAAAATTTATAACGTCCCCCACCCCAGGCTATACATTCTTCCACAAGATTGTATTCTGTATGAGAAAGTCCAAATGTATTATTATTACCAGCCGATTTTGGCCCCATAAAGCCACATCGTATTATTTTTGAATATCTCCATCCATAGAGTGTAGCAAAATTACCAACTATAATAACCCCACGGATAGCTATATATTCTCTACCTATCCCTGCGTCATTCAATTTAGAAATCTTTACACCAAAATCTGCTTCAGCACGAATAGTGGTCATATTGGAAAGACTTGTGCCGGATGGTGGTAAATGGACACCTGCGCCATCTATGGTCATCCCAGGATAGCCAGTCCAATCTCCATTAGCGATTATCAAGGTATCACCAGGAGATATTTTGGCCATGCCTTCCCAAAGAGTGTTATACCCTGTGGCTTTGGTTAATCCATCTTCTGTACCTGTATTGACAGGATTAACCCATACTTCAGATGCTGCTGCATTAAATGCTAGCCAGCCGATTGTCAATAAACTGATGCATAAAACTCGTGTTATCATTCTATTTCTCTCCTTTTGTAAATTTAACAGAATACTTCTTATCTCTCGCTTATATGCAATATTTATGCCAAAGCATGGTTCAGCATAGACCGCAATAGAGTAGACTTTGTGGAAAGAAAAAGCCTGTAGTAAATTCCGTAGCATCAGCATCATCCGCATGATATTCTTATGTGACAAGGTCAAGTTAAAACTTTCTCGTAAATTTTCTTATAATTTAGAATAATTTTTGACCAATCTTGATTCTCAATCACTTCTTGGCGCGCAACGACACCAATATTTCTTCTATACTCCTCATTGTCTATAAGAAATAAACTCTTCTCTACTAAGTCATTGATATTCTCAGACTGAAAGATTATGCCTGTTGCTTCATTGCGAACCAGTTCTGTCAACCCGCCAACATCACTGCAAATAACAGCTTTTTCCATAGACATAGCTTCGAGCGGTTTTAAAGGAGTTACAAGTTCTGTCTGTCGAGTGCGAATTCGTGGATATACAAGAATATCTGTTACGGAATAATAGTTCAAAATTTCTTCGTGCGGGACTCTTCCTGTGAAGATAATAGAATTTGTCAAGCCCAGTTCTTCGGTTAATTTCTTGAGGTTATTTTCCTCATCTCCACTACCAACTATCAGTAGTCTAACATCTTTTCGACATTTTGAAATCTGATTCATAGCCTTGATAAGATAATCCAGACCTTCAAACTTAAAAAAGGAACCGATAAATCCCAATACAGTACAACCGGATAAATTATATTGCTCCACCAAGTTAGAGTCTTTTTCTACTGGGATAAATTCTCGTGTATCCACACCATTGGGAACGATATGAACTTTTTGTTCATCAATTCCGCGTGAAATCATATCGTTACAGATACCGGCGGAAATTCCAATAATTGCATCGGCTTTTTGGACCAGACGAGTTTCTAGAAATTTAGTGAGTTTATAGTGTGGAGAACCCTCCTTATAGGAGCCTCTATCTACTGCGCTATCCTCAAAGAAAGCCCTGATTTCGTATACCAACGGGATGGAAAATTGCTTTGCAATGCTTAAGGCGGGTAAACCATATAATACCGGTGAATGCGCATGAATCAAATCTACTGGATCATTGCTTAAGATTTTTGATAAGTTCCTCTTAAGAGCTTGAATTTCCGCGGCTTCTCTGACAAGTGGCAGGCGTGTTATAAGATTGAGGGAATTTAGCGATTTCGTGCGATAGTAGTGGATTCCATTATACCATGCTTCAGAGCCATCGTCTGGCCCTCTTGGCGATGTAACGATTATCGGTTTGACTCCTATGATGCTTTGGTGCTCCACGATATTCTTACTACGGATACTATATCCTGATATGTTTGGGTGTGATGTATGTAATACATGAATTATTTTCATTATCTTCTCCAAATCAATCATTTTGTCCGAAAAGATTTAAGCTTTAGAGCCATATCCCAAAAGCACTTTTAGATTTGCTATAATCCTATCCGTATGTCCCCAGTGGATATTGCCCGACTTCAGCATATGCCAGGCTTTCATTCGAACCCCTTTTCTCATTGATTTAGCAACATCCTTAGGTGAGACATTGGGAAGTTTTAGGTTTGCTCGCCTGACATCCACAATCTCATGTTCTGGTAATATATCGAATTTCTTAGCGGTTTCCCATAGCCGAGAGCCCGGAAGAGGAGTGGTTGGTTGCCAGGACATATAATCTATCAAATTTTCTTTGAATAACCATTCACAATACTTCAGAGTGTTGTCTACGTCCTCTACCGTTTCCCAACACAGATTCCCATCTTCCTCCCAGGCATGGTATAGCATCATAAAACCGAAAACCTTCAAGCCCGCTTTCTTAAAAATTTTGCATGCTTGGTTCACTTGCTCAAGAGTTATGCGTTTCCCAATTCCATCCAGCGTTCTTTGATTGCCGCTTTCGATACCTAAATGCACCATCCACAAGTTAATTCGCTTAAATGCTTCAACCATTTCCTCCGTGATTTTGTCCGCTCGGACATTACATTGGAAATATAAATCCTTGTAGCCTAGCTTTTCAATCTCTTTACAGACCTCAATAGCCCATTCCGTTGTGATATTAAATTCGTCGGCGCTCATGTAGATTTCTCTAATTCCCCTGTCATAGAGAATTTTTGCCTCCTCGACAATATTTTGAGCGCTACGCATTCGCACCCAGGGTTTGTTATATTTCCAAATCGGATTAGAGCAGAAATTGCAATTATACGGACACCCCCGGCTCACCAACATATAAGTTTGAGGGTCACCTTTTCTCAGATGCATTCCCAGATAATTATTAAAATCCACAGTATCCCACGCTGGGAATGCAATAGTGTCAATATTCTTTATGAAAGGACGTTTCTCCGTTTGAATGACCTTGCCACTTTCTTTGGAGGCGATACCCTTAATTTCATGCAGAGGGCGGTTTTTATACATGTAATATTCAACAATCTCTCGCATGGTTTTTTCACCTTCACCCAAGACACAAATATCTGCATCGGATTTCCCGAAAACGTCCTCTGGAGCAGCCGTTGGATGTGCTCCACCACAAATAATTGGCAAATCTGGATATTCTTGTCGTAAGGCGTTTATCGTCTTATATGACAGACGCGATGTTAATGTGGCGAAGGAAATCCCATAGATATCTGGTTTAAATTTCCTAACAGCTTCTATATGCTCTTCGAGATTACAATGACCTTGGAGATAGAATATCCGAACATCTTCCTGCTGAAACTGTTTCCGCAGATTTCCGATTAAGTATAGAATCCCCAGATTGGGATAACTTAAATCATATTTTTCCTCTTTTTTGGGGGGATCGGCTAATATTATTTTCATCTTTTTCACCTATTGATTAGATTTTGATACTCCATATAGTATTTTTCTGCGGATGTCTTCCATGAGAAGTCGCGCAACGTGGCGCGGATTTCTTCAGGATTCCAGTGGCGTTGCAAGACTCTTTCGATACCTTGAGCAAGCTGGGTGATATCTTGTGGAGCGACCAGATATCCATTTTGCTCATTTACAATCTGAGGAATGCCCCCTACCCGGGAGGCTACCACCGGTTTGCCGCAAGCCAGCGCTTCCATGATAACACACGGCCACCCTTCCCGGAGCGATGGCAAACAAAAAACATCACAAGCATTCATCCATAATGGAATTTCATCATGGGGCTTGGCGCCAAAAAACGTCACTCTGTTCACCAGATTAAGCTCCTGGGTCCTGTGAACAAGTGCTTGGCGCAAAGGACCACCCCCAACGATAGCGACAAACAAGTCCTGATGCGCGGTATGCGTTTGCGCTATTGCTTCCAACAAATATTCAATTCCTTTAACTAGGTCAAGGGCACCGACAAAAAGGATTATTTTGGCGTCTAAGGGCAATCCCAGTTGCTTCCTACAAAATGCTCGATTAATAGGCGCAAACTGTTCAAAATCCACGCCGTTCGGGATAATTTTCACTTTCTGTTCGGGGATACCAAGCGCCACAACCTTTTGCTTCAGTGCGGGACTTACGACAGATACGCTGTCGGATTTTTGCAACGCATTGCGAATCTGAATTCGCCGCAATTGATAAGTAGAATAGAGATTAATATCGCATCCGTGCGCTGTCAACATGATGGGCAGATTCAATTTTCGGGCGCTTTGAACTGCGGCGACCCCATCTGGAAAAACCCAGTGAGCATTAATAAGATCGAACTTCTGCTTCTTTCGGAGCTTTTTAATCAGTCGTTTGAGGGGAAAGTATAAGCTCGCGCCGTGAAGGAAGCTAAATAGCTTGGGAATGACGACGTAACGTGGATGATATACGTCAATGCTGTGAACCTGCTCTTGTTTCGGAAGTTGAGCCTGCTGATGCCAACCGGAAAAACGCTTGAGGAGCTTCATTTTGGGGAACCACGGTACGGGAGCAATGACGGTAACATCACACCAAGCCTGTAATTCTTTCACAATGTGATAATTGAAAATGCCCCGATTGGGCTCCTGAGAATTTGGAAATAGATTTGTAACCCAAAGAACTTTTATTTTCATGTAAGCGATCTATTACTTCGTAAAACGAGTTTTGACTAATACCACGAGTTTTGCAGTTATCAAAGGATGTTTGAATGGAAGGATGGATGGTTGGATGAATGGATGAATCGTTTCCATCCTTCCAACCTTCCATCCATCCCATCACTCTATAAAAGCTTGATGCCAAAGTTCCAACACCAGCAACGAAAAGATTCGGCGACTATGGTCGGCTTGGCTATCTTGTTGCTGGCGCAGCATTCTTGTCAGGTAATCTTCATTGAAATAACCGCGTTGTAAGGCTCTCCCATCTAATAATACGTCCGCGGCTTGTGTATAGAGATCTCCGCTAAACCATTGATTGATTGGCACAGGAAAACCCCGTTTCCTCCGATAGATGATGTTATCCGGCAAGATGCCTTCCATTGCTTTTTTGAAAATGTACTTGTTCGTTTTCCCTTTGACTTTGAGCTCGGAAGGAATACTTGTCGCAAATTCAACGAATTTGTGGTCTAAAAAAGGCACGCGCAGCTCCACCGAGGTTGCCATCGTCATCTTATCCGCTTTAATCAGCAGGTCATCAGGCAACCAGATTTTCGTATCAACATAAAGCATCTTTCCAAGCGCATCTCGATGTCGGACTTTGTCATAGTATTGGCGAAAGATTTCCTCCACTGCGTTTTGTTGAGCAATCTCTTGAAGGTTTTCTGAGTAAAGTTTTTGCTTAATAGAACTGGTTACATCGCAAGAGACACCGAGATAACGTTTTTCAAGCGGCAACTTGAGCCAATCTAAATGCTTCTGGACGCTTTCATCAGGTTTTAGCGCTGATAATACTTTCATCATGAAGGAACTGCGCGTGAATGGTATTAGCTGACGGATGCGAGTCAAGGTTTGCATTTTTCGATAAATCGTGTATCCTCCGAAAATCTCATCGGCTCCTTCCCCTGAAAGCAACACAGTTACGTGTTCTCGCGCTAACTTGGAGATATGAAATAACGCAATCGCTGGCGCTTCAACAATCGGTTCCTCAAGAAAGAATAGCAATTCAGAGATGGATTTGAAGAAATTCGTCGGCTCTAAGATAAACTCGTGGTGTTTTGTCCCAAATCGGTCTGCGATAACCCTGGCATAATCCAACTCGTTTTGCTCCCCGGCGTTCAAATAGCCTATTGAAAATGTTTCCACTTGCTCAATGTCTTGCGCCATCGTAGCGACGACTGCGCTTGAATCAACGCCGCCGCTCAGAAATACTCCTAACGGAACGTCACTCATAAGATGGCTACTAACGCATTCATGGAGGAGTTCCCTAATTCTTTCACAGCACTCATTTTCAGATATCGGCTGGGTAGGAATAGCGTCAAAGTCCCAGTATTGCTTAACCATAACGCGCCCGTTCTGAACACAAAGGGTGTGTGCAGGCAATAGTTTGTAAATATTCTTGAATAGGGTTTCTGGACCTGGAACATATCCTAAAGTAAGATAAGCGTCAAGCGCGTTGAGATTAACTTCAGGTTGTAAACATTCACTGGCAATAATGGCTTTGATTTCGGAGGCAAAAACAAGGCTGTTCGAATCATGACAGTAATAAAGTGGTTTAATTCCTAATCTATCTCGTGTGAGGAACAGTTTTTGTTGATTCGCATCCCAAATCGCAAATGCGAACATGCCGCGCAATCTTTCAACACAGGCAGTGTCATATTCTTCATAACAATGAATAATTGCTTCCGTATCGCTCCGGGTTTGGAATTGGTGCCCTTTCGCTTGTAGTTCTCTTCGGAGTTCTTCATGATTATAGATCTCACCGTTGAAGACGATACAGACTGAGCCATCTTCGTTGTACATCGGCTGATGTCCAGTGCTTAGATCAATAATGCTTAACCGCCTATGCGCAAGCCCTATTGAACCATTCTGGTAGATGCCAGAATCGTCTGGGCCTCGATGAATCATTGTCTGGTTCATTCGGAGGAGGACTTCAGGATGGACCCTCTTTAAATTATCAAAATGGAAAATGCCACTAATCCCGCACATATTTCTACCTCATATAGCCACTGATTAACACGGATTTTCACGGATTCCTTTTCTTTTAGCCACTGATTTTCACTGATTGAACACAGATTTTTTCTTTTTTATCCGTGTTCTATCTGTGTATATCCGTGGCTAATATTAATAAACGAACCGTTTGTATTCGCATTTTTTCGGGCCAAAATTAATCAATAATCCGACTTTGACGCCTGTCGCTTTCAAGTAATTTAATAGTTGTGCTTCGTGGATTGGATTGAAAGCTTCTCCAGTTTTTAACTCTACAATAACTTTGTCCTCGACAAGAATATCGGCATTGTAATCGCCTACTTCAGTATCTTTGTATATCACCTTGATAGGATATTGGTCAGTAGCGTGTAAGCCTCTGAGTTGTAATTCCCTAATCAGAGCATTTTCATAGACCTTTTCGAGAAACCCATACCCCAAAAGATTGTATACCTCAAATGCAGCACCTATGATTTTACTTGTTATCTCCCCATGAATTAATTCCTTCATTATTGTACTCCTATTAGCCACTGATTTTCACAGATTAAACACGGATTTTTTTACTTGATTATTATTTTTATCAGTATTTTATCAGTGGCTATTCTTCCGTGTTAATCCGTGTTTCATCCGTGGCTAAATTCTTTAGAGTCTACTTTGGCTTCCCAGACCAGTGTTTATGTGCGTTTATCAGAGATGTGAAAGCAGTTTCCATTCACATAAAATCACCGACAACGTCCAATTCTTGAATTTTTTGAAGTTGCTTGTCCGCCGTGACAAGACTGGCTTTATGTTGAAGTGCTGTCGCAGCGATGATTGCATCAGGAAGTTTAACACGATATTGCTGCCGCAGTTTGATAATCAAATCAATCAGTTCGTTTTGCTTCGGCGTTAACTCTATCACATCGATGCGCTGTAAAAACTGACTAAAAAGCTGTTTATCTTCGTTACTCAAACCTGAGAATGCCAGAAATTCGATTTGGGTGATAACGGAAATACCAATCCATTCGGCGCTTTGGGAAAGCTCAAATAACTCTTTATTACCTTGAAGCAGGGCAATGACAGCATTGGTATCAAGCAAATAACGTTTACCACTCACTGCGCAAACTTCTTTGGATAGCAAGTGCATCACCTCGCCAGGTTAATTTTCCGACCAAGTCGGAAAAGTCGTATTTTTTTACCTTGGTTTCTTCCTGAACAGGATTGATTACCATAACAAGTTCAATACTACATTCGGACAACTGAGTTGGTAGATCCAGACGCAGGTGTCCATCAGGGTCGATTTTACTGGAAAGCTTCAATATCTGCATCATATTCCTCCGGAAATTTTATATGCTCCTTATAATACTGTTTTAGTATAAGAAGGATGGCTGGATGAATATCTTCCATCCTTCCAAACTTCCAGCCCTCCAACTATTCCCACACAAGTTTTACAGTTATCAAAGGATGATTGGGATGAAACTTCATCCATCCTTCCATACTCTTTCTCCTGACGACTTGGATGATTATAAGGTTGGATGGCTATTCTTCCGTGTTAATCCGTGTTTCATCCGTAGCTAAATTCTTTAGAGTTTACGATATTTGTAAGGCAAAATCAAGTAATTTCGATACTGCCCCGGATCTCCTTCCTCTCCCGCTTCGGCAGCTTTGATTATGTTATAAAGCTCCCGCGCCGTGCAGTAATGCAACTTGTATCGCTGCCCATCGTTATACTGTGTTTCCAAGTAATGAAACATCTTGTCCATTGCAGTTCCCAAAAGCACTTCTTGATTTTCCTCAGGGCCGCCATGGGTGTGCAATTTGATAATCACCCAGTTGGGACGGCCTTTCACGTGAATCCCTGTTTTAACCCAGAAGTCAACTCTTTCCTTCGTCGGTGGATTTGCTCCGGTCAGGTCACTATTTTCAATTGCTGGATAAGGCCATCGTCCGCGTTTTTTCCATCGCAGCCCCAAAGGCCCCTGAATTATCATTAAATCTCCCACCAAACTTTTTCTTTTCCTAAAAGAAAAAGTTTGATCAAAAAGAAAAGAAGGGGAAACTTTTCCTATAGGTCGCCCGCCGACTTGGACATCTATCCCTGTATTATAAGACTTTGGCTTATGGGGCTCATCTGTCGCATAATAAATTGAGTTAATCTTTCTCGGCTGGGATTCATTGATAGAGGGAAACGTAAAATCAGCGTAACATCCCGTTTCCTTCAGAATGGTTAGCTCGTTATTAATCCCGCACCACTTGCCTCCGCGTGAGTTATCCAAAGCCCAGTCGCCATGGATGAATCCATAAGTTCGTTTCTGTCCATTACCTGACGTGAAGACACCATATTTTCCGTAATCATCTAAACACGTCAGAATTTTTTCTCTTAGTGTCTCCGAGGTTTCAGAATAAGGCAGTAAATGGTCATGATGGAGATGCATCTCAATATCTCCATAACCATTGAGGCAAAGCTGAACCAGTCGTTGGAGATGGTCTTGACGATGATAGTGGGGTGGAAAGAACCACGTATGTTGTGGTGTTTTCCCATCGGCATCCTGGTGTTTTGACGCGAGAAGCGGATACCTTTCTACCCACTGACTAACACGTTCCCGCTCCCTATCAAGGGGAACCCCTGAGTTGCCAGGTTCAAAGTGGTCAACAATGCAGAACATCAGATGAATCACTTCATCTTCCCCCTTTGTAAAAGGGGGTAGGGGGATTTTGTTATTAGCGTGCTTACGTTTTAATTGCCAAGCCAGATAACCCGGCAACCAAAACTGCATTTGTTTTTTATAGATGATGAAAAGTAATCCTCCAATAATAAAGCAAAAGATGAAAATGGAAATTAGAATAACCATCGTCGCACCTAAAATGAATCATCAGAAATCGAAGTTACAAACAGAAAGGGCTTGTAATTCATTTCCTTGCGTTTAAATCAGTTGTATACTTCTTTCTCTTTCTCCAAGCATATTGTAAGCCAGGGAAAGAAGGAGACTATTGGGATGGACAAGGGTCTACAAATAAGAAAGTCCATAGTGTAATATAGGAGCTTAACGGCCTTCTTTAGAGACAACTTTGCCCCGCTTTGTGCTCTGTTAAACTGCAAGAAGAAATATTTTCCCATTTCCTCCTGGCTCAGTCGGTTCAGAACAGTAAAGCGTTTACCCTTCAAACAACGAATAATCTCAAAGTAGGTGGTTCCTCTTATTCCACGAGCTAATAGGTCTTCCAGGCTTTCGTCAGACTGGACTAACTCGCTGAAAGCAATAGCGTATTTTCGTGCCAGCTTCATGGGTAAATACGGTATAAGCCATAATCCTGTAGTGTGCATATCCTTTGGCCAGAGCGCATTTGGAGTTTCGGTAATCAAAAGTTTGCCACCTGGCTTGAGAACTCGCCAGATTTCCAGAAGGTGAGCGCGCCTTAAGGTCGGTGGTATATGTTCAATAAGGGCATTGCAAAGGACTATATCGAAGCGTTCATTCTCAAAAGGTAGTTTGGTCGTATCTATTATTCTTTGGAAATTAATTTTTGCGTTTAGCATGCACTCCCGCGCCCTGAGTTTAGCGATCTCAATATAGTCTTCTGTGATATCGATTGCCTCTATATTGTCAGCGCCAAGATTGCAAAGCACAATTGATGATGCTCCAGAACCACATCCGTAGTCAAGAATCAATTTGCCTGCTAATAAATCCAATCTAAATCTCTCCATCGCAGTTTTGAGATGAGTATAGATATAGTCAGTTCTCTCCAATTCATCTTTAAAATGCTCTTTCTTTACCTCCAAGATTTTCTCCAACAGTTTACGACTGTAGAATGTATCAAAAACTGATTTTTCGTGTACTAGCTTGCCTGAGGTAATATGAGGACCTTCTATTATCACCTTTCTTTTGTCGCCAAGGTCCTCAATAACAACACTCATACATATCCCTCCTTGTCAGGAGTACATTGTCAAATAAATTGTGGCATTTCTAAAATCGTCTCAGAGATAACCCCCTGCCCCCTTTTCTAAGTAGACGACTGAACCTACACAAAATAGTCCACTTTCAGTGGACTTTAGCTTCTTAGCCTGAATTTTAATTCAAGGCGTTTGTAACGAATGAATCACATTTTCATTCCTTAAGTTGATACGTATGGGGATTTTTCCGACCCCAATTTTTATCATCCTATTCTCAATATGCCGCGTACTTGCGCTCACGCTGCCACCGCTGCTCCCGATTTTTGAGAGAACGTCCCATGATAGTTGAGTAGAGAATCTCCGGTTGAAATCGTAGCGCGGTAGTCAGGTTGCAGTCATGGATACAAGCGCATGTTCGAGTCATCGAGCGCATCCAATTTGCCTCGTCAGAATGCCACAACTGGTAGAAATCGTAATTCGCTTTTCTCAGATTGCCGAATGGCCTGGTAAGTTCGCAAACGGCGACATCGCCATTGGAATAAATCACTCCTTCAAGGTTGCCCGCATAGCATGGAATGACTCGTTTTTTCTCCTCAAGAATACACAGTGTTGTATACATCTTGGCTTGCTCGATTTCGGATAAAAATTCAACAGAGGAAAAATTTCCTTTTCTTTTCTTTCCTTTTTCATTAAGTTCCGTTAATTTGAAGTAGAGTTCTTCTAATTGTTTAATATTGAGTGAAATCGAGGCAGATTCTTCGGATTTGGGGTCAAATTCATTTGAAACCTTTGGGCTGAGTCCGTAGGTACCATAATTACTGCCTCGCACAACTAAAAACTTCATTTCGATGTTTAAAGGCAATAGATAGTCAATGAAAGCCTCAATTTCATCGTAATTTCGCGGTTGAATCGCCAGGGCAGTATTCACCAAAAAATTGTTGTGTTCTCTGCGGAGTTCGCTGAGAAGCTTAATTGTTTCCATAGCTTTCGCGAATGCGTGAGGCACTTTGCGAATTTCATCATGTGTTTTTTCAAGCCCATCAAGCGAAATTTGAACGTTAAATTTTTCTAACTCACAATGTTTCAGAACCCATTCACAGGTGTCACGAATCCTTTCTGGAAGGATTCCGTTGCTTGCAATGCCGATAGTACGTGTATGACTTCTCTCGTTAAAAATTTGACAGATTTCGCTTAGATCTTTACGAATAGACGGTTCGCCACCTGTCAAAGCAATTGAGCCTAAGCCGCTGGTCATCGAGGCGGCAATTTTATCTATCTCTTCGAGCGTTAGTTCATTATGCTCGGTGTTCAATTCCTTCCAATAAAAACAATGCTCACATCGGGCGTTGCACCGCGTTGTTACAAAAAGAGTGAGGGCATCGGGTAGTTCTTTTTCATGGAGTGTCTTTGTTTTCGAATTGACGTAGTTCTGGATTACCTTTAACTGAAGCGATTCTGGAAGCAGTTTCAAAATCTTCTTAGTTAATTGCTTTCCAGATTTAGCAAGCGGTATCATGATATCTGTCCTTTTTGATTAGCCACCCAAGTAATCAGGAGAAATGGCGTGTTTATCACCGGTCTAAAGACACGGTGTTGGTTTATTTCTATTCAAAACCAGCACCGATGCTTTAGTTTGAATCTTTAGCTCGGTGTAGCTTCTTCACCCCCTCCTAACCTCCCCCGTCAAGGGGGAGGAAGGAGGGGGGCTGCATCATTGCCCTTAACTTGATGCGTATGGATTAACACCCCATACGCATTAAGTTAAGGGGATTAACACTTCCACCCACCCCTACCCCTCCAGAGGAGGGGAGGAAAGGACTGCTGAGCGTAGCGAAGCGGTTTGCGAAGCAAACTGCTGAACGAAGTGAACACAGACAGGCGGATATATTTTTTCAGTGTTTATCCGTGTTTCATCCGTGGCTAAATTGTTATTTTGTTTAAGTTACGACGCTTTTCTTGTAGAAATTGCAATAGGCAAACCTTGAGCCTCAAAATCGTCGGACAACGAATGACTTAGTTGTAAAATCTCTGTTAAATTATTTTTGTTTTCCAGATAAACAACTACTTCGTAATTTGGAGAGCGTTGCAAACGAAATCCAGTATTGATAGGGTTTTTAGGCATCTTCTTGACACAAAAATTTGCTAAAATTCACCGCAAAGGCGCAAAGAACGCAAAGATTTCGCAAAGGAAAATATGAGAAAACCTTTGCACTCACTTTGCGTACTCTGCGTCTCTGCGGTAAAGATTAATGTAAGCGTTAAAATAATTTTGGCAAATTTTTAAAATTGGCCAATTTTAAATGTCAAGTGTGATGCAGTGTTAAGTAATTTGTCAAGTTGGTCGCAAACCCGCTATTTGACTGAATCCTTATTTTGAGCCCTTATGAAAACTGGCTCCATTTTATGCAACGCTCTCGGCTAATGAAAGATAAAGAATCAAATTTAGCATCTTTCAGAAAATATTTTAAACTTTTTCACCGCAAAGGCGCGAAGATCACAAAGAAAAAGCAAAAGTTTTTCTTTGCGCTACCTTCGCGTTCTTTGCGTCTCTGCGGTTTCTTTTAGAAATTGAGAAAAGCGCAAAGAATTTTTTGAAACTTGCTTACTATCGCAAATATGACAACGAATTTTAGGATTTACCGAATAGAATTCGTTTAATCCTTTGCATTCGTTGTCATATTCAATATCCCACATCCCTCATCCAACCTTCCATCCTTCCAACCTTCCAACCTTCCAATTAGCTTCTCATCCGCGGCACGAAGTCAGTGCAAGGACTATTCTTTCGTATTCCTGAATTTTTCCATCTCATCAGAAGACAAAAAGTCCGTTGTCCGCGCGCGAAGGGTTTCTCTGAAATGACGTAAATTCCAGATATAAGCTTTCAGAATGAGCCAGCCCCCCGTGAAACTTTCACGTTTCATAGGTTTTCGCAGTAGCAACTTCGCTGGTATCTTGAAAAGTAAAAAAGGATAAAAGGTCAAAATGCGTATCGAATCCATCAGAAATAAGAGAGACATGCGTTTCAAACCGTAATGTTTGAGCAGGAAGCGAATCCGCGTGACGCGGTAGCGATATGTTTCATCGGGGCGTCGCCCCGTCTTGCTTGCTTTGTGATGGATAGCATAAGGGAATCCCACGAAGTTTTGGTATCCCCGTTTCTTGAGCGCAAATCCAAAATCTGTATCTTCAGACCCAAATTCATAGTAAGGGTCAAACCCCCCAACCTGGATGGCGATATCTCTCCTGACCATACAATTACACGTCGCAAGATAATCACAGGGTGTGAGTTGTGCATCTCCATCCTGCGCGGCAACCCGATAGGTACGCCCGGTATAGCTAATACACCTGCCAAAAGCCTGGCGAGTTTCCCCCTCATAAATTGCAATTTCTCCGCCAAGTTCCCCAGTTTTGTCATCCTTTTGAAAGCGCGCAACCATTTTTGAAATGATGGACGGTTCTTGAAGTTCAACATCGCTATCTAAGAATAATAAATACTCTCCACGGCTCGCCAAAATACCCTGGTTCCTTCGATAGGATGGGCCGCAGTTCACCGACCCGGCGATAACTTGAACATGGGGGAATAGGTGTTGAATTGTTTGGACTGTTCCATCCGCGCTGTTATCGTCAACAACGATGATTTCAAGGTTCGGATAATCTTGCTGCAAAATCGAGTTGAGACAGCATATTAGCTCGTCCTTACGATTATATGAAGGAATAATTATTGATACAATTGGATGGTTGGATGAGAGCCTTCCATCCTTCCATTCATCCATCCTTCCATCCCCCCTTCTCCTTACGAATTGGATGACTGGAAGGTTGGATGGTTGGATGAGAGCCTTCCATCCTTCCAAACTTCCATTCATCAATATAGATTTTAAAAAATCAGCGATACAAAGTCAGCGTAAATCAGCAGGCTATTTTTGTTTGCCACAGAGAACATTTCGATAGAGCTGCTCATAGTTCTGCATCATTTTCTCCAACGTGAATAATTCTTCAACCCGTTTGCGTCCTAACGCCCCCATCCGATGTCTTTTCTCAGCATCACTTGCTAATTCGAGGATTCGTTGAGTTAGTATGGCTGCATCTTCTGAAGGGAATAGAAACCCAGTTTCATTGTGAACAACCAACTCAGGATTGCCGCCAACATCTGTGGCAATGACAGGAAGTCCTGTCGCCATAGCCTCCAAAATGCTGTTTGAAAGTCCTTCACTGAACGAGGGAAGCACGAAGATATCCATAACATTCAACAGTTCTGGGACATCAGATCGGTCTCCCAGGAAAAGTATTTGTTCCTCCAGATGATATTCTTCCGTCAATGATTTTAGATTGGAGAGAGATGGGCCATCCCCCACAAACAGCACTTTAGGATAAATACCAGCGCGATTCACCTCTGGAATAACTCGAATGAGTAACTCGAAGTTCTTGACAGGAGCAATCCTACTGACGGCTCCAATAACAAATTCTTCTGACCCAATTCCAAGCATCGTCCTAAGTCGAGAATTGGGCACTCTTTTGAATTTTTCTAATTCAACACCGTTTAGGATAGTAATAATCTTCTTAGGATTTATCCTGGTCATACGAACAAGCGCATGTTTCAAATCAGCGGACATTGTATGAATAACATCAGTAACATACGAAAGACACCGACGAAGCATTAAATCTTTCGGCCTGCTTTCTGATGGTTGAAGCAAGCCACCATGTTCCCCATGAATTATTTTCGGCCCCAATGCAAGTTTGGCTCCAATAGCACCGTATAAGTATGTTCCCAAGTCATGGGTATGCACAATCATTGGTTTTTCGCGTCGGAATAACTTTGCTAAACGTAACGGCAGCACATAGTCAATCCCAGGCGGCTTATTCATGACAAAGACTTTCGTTCCGGGATTCAGCCGCTTTTCAAACACTCCTGACTTCTCTAAACAGCAGATAGAGATTTCAAAGTCCATTGGGTTAAGCTGGTTGGCGAGATTAACAACGCCTTTTTGTAATCCTGCCGTTCCCAGAGTGTGCAGAATATGCATGACTTTAATTGGAGATTTCATAGTTTATTTCCCTACCTTGCGCACAATCTTACAACAGATATTCTTACTCCTCTTACAACACTTGAAATAGTATCACTTCCAATGAGAAGAATCTGGAAAATAGGCTTCTGACGCCGCTGATTGTAAACCGGAACTTATCAGAATCCTCATTGAACGGCGGATGTAGAAATGGGGCACTAACACAAATATAGCCCTCTGGTTTTAACACGCGATAGAATTCATCAACCACATTGAATGGCCTGTCTACATACTTCATGACGGTTATCATGAATATGCTATCTATCGATCTCGATTTTATGGGAATATCACATGCATCGCCTATAATGTCGATGTTTTCACTTCCATATATGTCCATGCAAACTACTTCCTTATGAATTCTCCGATTACCAGACCCTACATCCAGAATCTTTGGAGCATCATTCTTGGTGTATATCAGAGAAAGGACCCTTTCTATGGGAGAGTGATTAATAGATAAATTGGATGATGGTCTAGACATACTCTCAATCAACTTAACCAATCCACTTAACCAGTTAACCAATCCACTTAACCAGCCGACTAATTTTGTACACAGTCTCTACATATTTTTGCTTATAACTGATGATACGATCTTTTTCATAACGTATCCCTCTGTCGATTTAAACCTGTTACAACCTGGTAGTATTACAATTAGAATTTTGGCATAAAATACGCAACTTGTCTTGACGTGCGGAGGGAATGCACAGCACATTGTCCCCATGCTCGTAGTCTTCCACCGATTTCATTGGTACGATGTCACGCCACGCCCCTACAATTCGATAGAATCCATAACTACCATGCCTCTCTAAAAATCTAAGCAAGTCAGTAGAAGAGTAACCAAACTTATTAGCGGTCTCTTTGTTCATTTCAATAACCCATATTGGAGGAGGGTCAAGATAAAATACAGTCTTGGCACCTTGTAAAACAGATAGTTCTGCTCCTTCAACATCGATCTTTATAAAATCAATTCGTTTGATGGCATTAGTTTTGATGTATTCGTCTATTGTAGTCATATATGCTTTGTGAATAGAATAGTCATCTCTTCCAAGTGTCGAAAGTGAACTATGAGCATGAGATAAGCCATCAAACGTATGTAACTCAACTGTAGTTTCTTTTTCACCCAGAGCTAGCTGATTTAAAAATAAATTATCACCCAGATTGTTTAGGAAACAGTTCCTTCGTAGTTTTTCAAATATGAAAGGCACAGGTTCAAATGCATGGCATTGACCACGAGTACAAATTTTAGCCATAAGAATGGTATACCAACCTATGTTTGCTCCTATGTCAAACACAATGCTATTCTCTTCCAGTATTCTTCTTAATATCCCAGTAGTTCCCTTCTCGAACATTCTATAGAAGTAGATATCTTGCCAACCTACATCTTCTGGAAACGAAAGAATAAACTTACTCTTATCCTGGGAGCTTGCAATGACCGTCATCCCATCCAGAATCCTTATGCCAATCTTTTCAAGTGTATTCTTTCCTTTCCACCCTGGACAGTAGGAGCAATATAATGATATGGATTTAGCTATTATTTTTCTTATCGCGCGCATGTTTTACTTATTTTCACACCTCTCCCGAAAATTGTATTCGGGGGCCTGTAGTTGCGCCACAAACTCAACTAAGTTCACCCCCGCAGATATTCTTGTAGCTTTTTTGAAATCACATTGGCATCGTGAGCAATGGCGGCTTTTCGAGCATTATGCACAAGTTTCCGGCGAAGTTTATAATCTTTCAGCAAAAGCAAGATACCCTCTTTCAGAGCTTGATAATCCAGACTATCAACAACTAAACCCCACTCTCCTTCTCTGGCACATTTACTTATATAATAGTTAGTCGGGGCACACACCAAAATTGGCGTCCCGGAGATTAAGTATTCAAGAGTTTTGGTAGGAAAAGCTGTTTGGAGTTCTATATTAGAAAGCTCAAATGCTAATGGTAAGAATAGGATATCTGCTTCTCGCTGTAAGGATAACGCTTCCGCTCTTGTTGCAAATCGGGCTTCTATATTTTCTCCATATATGCCCCAATCTTGTAACCTCAACCCATATTGTACATCAGGTGTGCACAATATTAATTTAACCTTTACTTCTAACAAGGAATTTATTACATTAGCAAGCATTCTTATAGGGGCGAGATTCACACCATATATGGAACCAGTAAAAACGATTTTATACGGTTCTTTTCTTTCTTCATACACTTGAGCGTTATTTAAAGAATAATTTGGCGGCAATTCAATACAATGGGGTAAAGTTATTACTTGTATTCCATGTTTTTTTGAATACAAGTCACACAAGGCGTGACTTATAGCAAATATCTTCGATGCGGAATTGAAAATCATCTTTTCAAATATCCGGGCTATAAATCTATGGATTATATTGAATTTGAATTGCCAGTGCTTTGTTTGCTCTTCCCATGTGTCATGCATATAAACAAAAAGAGGCTTTCGGGCTATTTTGTGTGCGAAGAACGAAGAGATAAAAAACGCACTTGATGGATACACTGAAAAAATGTTATCTATTTTCTCCTGCTTGATGATTTTAAGTGCTTTAAGAGTAAGGAATGGGATCGGAAGGTACTGAATATATCCATCCCCCAAATTGCCACCAAAATATATACCTCGAAATCTCAAATCGCATGAGAAGAGCGTACAATCGATTTGGCTGGCTGTATCTATCGGCTCCCTTCTTTCCTTTAATACAACATAATTATCTCGGGGAAAGTGTCTGAATAGATTTCCGAGTATGGTTGAACTCCCACTAACATGGGGCGGAAATGATCTGGAAATTACAAGCGTTTTCATAGAATTAACTCCCTAAACTTCTGGTGATACTGACTACCATGTTGCTATACTTTATACACCTGGTGCATCCAGTCTGCTGTCAAGCGGAGGCCTTCTTCTAGGCTGTAAGAATTTCTATGGTCTAAATCGCGAATAGCTTTAGAAACATCAACCCTCTTAGCTTTCGTGGTCAAAATCTCTGACTCGCGGTACTGAACCAATCGAGGGTCAGCACCGGTCACTTTCAACACAGTATCGGAGAGTTGTTCGATGGAATGTAACCCGTCCCCACCAATGTTGTAAGCCTCGCCAGGTTTGAAATTGTCAACAATATTCGCCAGCGTCCGCACTGTATCGGCAAGGTAAGTCGAAGTTCTGTAATGCCCACGGTAGACAACCCACGGAAGTTCCATCAGTGCACAGTATAGAAATCGGCAGTTTACGGACCGGTATGGACTGTAATACTCGCCGGGACCGTAGGTGTTAAATAAACGCACCACCGCGCTTTCAGTACCGTATTGTATGGCTGAATTGCGGATCTGCATCTCATTGACCCACTTGGTCATGGCGTAGTCGTTCATCTGCTTAATCTCGTACTCATCCATGACCGACTCAACCATCAATTCAGGCCAATCGCCATAGACTTCCGACGAAGAGAAATGGATGAGTCGGAACTTTAATTGCTCTTGCAGTCGGATGATGTTCTTGGTACCGACCACGTTAGTACGCCAGAGCGTCTCGTAGAAATCTTCGCCGTTCCATCGGCCGAACTCAGCAGCGCAGTGGTAGACATAGTCAAATGGGCCGAGCTTGTCAAAGACACGTTCAATCTGTCTGAATTCTCCAACATCGCATCGCGCATAAAGCGGCGTCTGAACATTGGTTCGTACACTGAATCCGAATTCGTCTGGTTGGTGGGCAAGGTCACATGAGATGACATGGTATCCGCGCATACGTAACTCTTTCACCAAAGCTGCTCCAACGGTCCCAAGACCACCAGTAATCAGAATATTCATAAGTTTCCTCCAATTTTAGTTTAGTAACCTCTATTTCACATCCCGTAATTTGCCCGAAGAGTTAAATGCATGGAAGGCTCTTGCCATAGCCGAATGCTGTTAATCATTGGATTATGGCGTTTCATTTTTTCTGGCAACTATTATGATGCTATGTCCTCCCAAATGCGATAACCGAGGAAATAAGCCCAAAATTTTCGATATAAAATCGTCTTATCCGAGGTATCCCAGTGCTCGGAGTCGGTCTTCGATTAATTTGTTTACTTCCGTATCAGGATTAAAATATTCAGTATCTCGCTGCTTGCTGAGATTACAAGATTTCAATTGTCCTGAATGTGGCGGAATCCCTTCGATGCGCTTCCCCTCCATCCAGTTAGGTGCGACCACACCCATGCGAGCTAGCAGAGTAGACGAAACGTCTTGTATCCGCGTCCGAGGCCCACAACTACTAGGCACATCTCCATAATAAAAAAATATTCCATCAGGGTGATGAGTTCCCCGGTGATAAATAGTAACATCTTTCATCCCCACAACACATCCTTCTCCCTCCCCGGGAAAGACTACTAGGTCAGGAATGCTATCATGGGTTTCACCAAAGATGGCTTCACCAGTTTCAATTCTTGGAAACAATAGGCTCCCATCTTGAAGCGAGAGAACGGACAGTTGCTCTCGAAGTTCCATGGCCAAGGTACGACGCTCTTCCCAATCCCCCCTTTTCTGATTTTTCAGCACTACGTTGACAAACCCAGCCAACTCTCCCCCACAGCAATAAGCACGGCTATTATCAAAGTCAATGTTGGGAAAAGTATATGCGGATAACAAATCTTTGTCGTATCCGTGGCTCCTCCACGACCGAAACCTTGCCCCCACGGAACGTGCTATCCCGCGGAGATTGCGCGTCCGAAACTTCCTCCATACGGAATGCATTAACCTAATACTATCCGGGCCAAAAGTTTTTGGTGAACAATCGGGGTTGGGCAAAAGCTTCAACCATCCAATTTTATGCAATGCAGCATTGGGACTACGCATTATTCCGCTAGATGCCTTGAAGCCGTGGTCTGAAAGAAACACAACTTCTGCACGATGGACTTCCGCAAAACGGACCATTTTTTCCAATTCGCAATCCAAAGTTGTGTAGAATTCTCTGACAATGTCCGAATTTGGACTGTTAACATCAAATTCGACAATTTCAGGCCAAGCCATGTGCTGAAAGTGATCGATATGCTGGAATTGCAGAAAACCGATATCAGGGTTCTCTTGCTTCATGATTGTCTTTCCCAAATCTCCTGTTCGCTTCAACAACGCAATCAGAGTCTTTGCAACGGATGAGAAACTTTTTTTGGATTTCCGTGTCCAGTCCATATCTATTTTGCAAGAATGCAAATAGTCAATGAGTTCCGGATAAGAAGCGCCAAAGTCCCTAGGATAAAATACGTGTGGGTCATCAGGTGAAGGGCAACCAATTCCTGACACCATAAAACCCGACACCCTAAATGTTGGATAGGTCATAGGTGAAAAAAGGATTCCAACACGAAATCCAACATCAGAAAAAATTTCCCAGATGGTAGGGATTCGAATCATGGTACTCCAAGAAGGATTTCGCGTGTGAGTTTCCCGATTAAACGAGTGGAAGGCTAAAACTCCGTGTTTTCTGGGAGATATACCTGTCATAAAACTAGTCCATGTCGGTGGCGTGACTGGAGGGAAAATAGACTCTAAGATGGAACGATACCCTTTCTTCTGTAAAGACTGCCAAAACGGCATGACACCTGCATCACCAAGAGGGTCCAGCACTGAAAAAGTCCCACCGTCCAAACCGATAATTAGCAATTTCATTCTTTTATTTAACAGCAAGATCTCCGACTGATTTTGGAATGAAAGGAAAAACATCAGTTGGGGAGGAATGCCGTTCTCCTTTCTCTACTACCGCTGATTACAACCTTGGGAAAACATACCAGACGCAAAGTACAAGTACTTCGATAACACCAATGGTAAGTAAATCCTTTGACCGAATTTGATTAATCTCATTTCTCTTATCTTCTGGAAGATACAATTGCCCTGTAACAACTGCAAGCGAGTGAAATAAATAAAGAAGCATGTAATATCCCAAAGCTGCGAAACAAGAACCTAAAGTAAAAGCGAGTAGCGACGCTTTTAAAGATTTGATGTAAGCTTTTTGCCAACCTATTTTCGTATCGCCAAAGTTTTGAATAACCGCTTTCAAATATTTATAGCTCCAATATAACAGACCAATCCAGACAAACAGGCCGATAAGCCCTAATTCACTTCCAACCAAGACAAATGAATTGTGGGAAGTTATCTTCCAATGTTCACGAAACTGTTGATAACCGACACCAAACAAGGGTGAAGTCCGCAACATATCAAAACCAGCACGCCAGGCTTCTACTCGTCCCATCGCAGAATCATCATCTTGATAAGTTGCTACCGTCCCCAAAATTGCGACTGTCTTCAGTAAGATGAAAACAATACCGACACTTATGAGGCCGCCAATCAAACTGATTCTCAATTTTCTATCTTGAAAAACAGAAAAGGAAATTGTCAGCGCTGCGCAAAGTAGCCCGCCCCGCGACTGAGTGAAATATATACAGGGCAAAAAAACAACAAAAACTATTAATAGAGAGAACAACTTCACCGGTAAAAAACGTGAATAATAAAAATTATATAAGGCAAACGGAATCATAAAAGCAACTCCATAAGCAAGGTAATTCGGATTATCGAAGATGCCGAATCCTTGGACTCGACCACCTTCTGGTGCTATACCTGCGATTCCGGGTGCAAGCCCGTAGTGTTGGAAAATACCGAGTATAGCGATATAAACTGTGCCTGCAAACATGACCCAAAGTGCTACGCTGAATTTCTCGCGTGTATCAATTAAGCTCACGATTAAAAAGTATGCCAGGAAAATCTTCAAAAAATCCATTAAAGCTTCTTTCGCAGCAAGAAGCCAAACCTGAATACATGACAACATTGCTATCAGCAATAGTCCTAAAAGAAGGAAATGTTGCGGTGCTTTGACAAACTCCCGCTGTCGAAAGATTAGAATTCGGACGAGCCAACACCCGAGGGTTACAATCATAAGCGCGAGGATGATGGGCTTGCCCGCAATCCCCGGCACATAATCTTGCGGACGGGCGTAAGTTAATGCGAGAAAGAGCAAAATCCCAGCGTAAGGAAACAGGAAAATCACAAAGACGAGGAGAATTGCAAGCAAACCACCGACAAGAAGATACTGTTCGGCTGCAAGGGATGCGCCAAGCATTATGCACATTGGAAGTCCCAACATCCAGAGAGAGCGTTTGACACCGGACAAATCCCAGGACAGCATAATGTTTCTATTCATGTCTTTTGGACATCTAACATCCGAAATTTCTTGCATATTCTCTTTTTTAATCAGCCACTGATTTACACAGATTTTCACGGATATTATTTCAGTGTTAATCTGTGAAAATCCGTGGCTCATGGGATTTCTATTTCAAGCGTTGATAAGCTAATAATACAATCCTTCTGGCCTTCCAATACCAAAGAAGACTTAAAGTTGCATAAGTTAATAAGCCAACTCCAAATTTCACGAACAACATTAAAACCGTTGATGTTAAAGAGACTCGTGTTGCTGTGAAACTTATCGCAACATACATAATGACGGAAAAAAATATAGAGCGAAGTAAAACAAGATAAGGAATGTGAAATTTGAAATATCGCCTTGATAAAATTCCACCCACGGTCACCATGAAGCCACGAGCCAATGTGGACACTAACGCTGCTCCTACGATACCGTAGGCCGGAATAAGGAAAATATTGAGTCCAATATTTAATAGAGCGCTCATTAAAAAGATACTTGCAACTGTTGGAGTTTTCTTATAGAAATAGAACCCTGATAAAAAGGGATACAGAACAATCATCAGGAGCATTTGAATAACAGCATAAGGGATGATAACTTGTGCTTGAACATATTTCGACGATGCTAAAATATCTATAAGTTCCGGAGCTAAACCGCACAATCCAAAAGCCGTGGGAACGCCCAACATGAAAAAGTATTGAAGAAACTTACTTAGAAGCCCCCGAGTTTCTTCATATTTATTTTCTGCCCAGGTATTCATTGATATTGGCACAACAGTATTCTCAATTGCGACGAGTGAAATGTTGCTAACATACCCAACAAGATTATATCCAACTGACAAAATAGCGACAGAAGCCGGTCCAAGAAAATAATTCAAAAGGAATTTGTCCGCAATGCTCATGATAGAAATACATACACTACATGCAAGCAAGGGCAATCCATATTTTATTGTTTCAATGAAAGCCTGGAGATGGAATCCAATCAATTTCGGCCCATATCTCACAAGAGTTGCTATAAATAAAAAGAGAAAAACGCTACCTTCAGCGATTAAAAGTCCTTTATAGAAACCGCGAAGCCCTCCTGAGAAAGAAACAACCCATAATAGACATAATACCATGCCCAAATATTTATCAATAATAGATATAAAAGCAAAGAAAATGGTTTTTTCTTCGGCACGATAGAAGGTCAGCATCATCTTTTTTGTTAATCGAAACAATATTAAAGCTGAAGCCAGTGATACAAATGGAGCGCTATCTTTTATAAGTCGTGCCAATAAAGGTTCAGAATAGTAAACAATGGTTGTTATCACAACTCCTACAGCCATGGTACTGATGAAAACGTTTGAGTATAAAGCTGTAACTCCATCTTTTTTTTGTTTCCATTCCCCATAAAATCGAAAAACTGAATTTCTTAATCCCCCGGACGATAACATTTCAGCAAATATCAGGAATGTGCCAACAACATTCATTATACCATAATCATCTTTAGTGAAAATCCGAGTGAAAATCGGGAATGAGATGATGCTAGCTATTGCAATGATTACTTCACACGATGAGTAAATTGAAAGATGCACAGCAAATTTTTTGAAGAGGGGATCTTTATCTGCTGACCTTATATCACTCGGAGAAACCACCAGTTTTTTCATTTGTCTAACTCTCTCTTCTTAGCATAGGCTCTTATAGTTCTCTTAAATGGATTGTAAAGACTCAGGATTAAAGCAAATTTAATTAAAGAGCCTGCTTTAAGTCGATTGGCTAACCTCAGTACTTTTGCTCTTGAGGAGGAACCACATAAGCCAGGGTTTTGCAGCTTCTTTAGTTTTGGAATAAATAGTTCATAGCGTAATCTCTTCAGATATCTCAAAAGTCCAGTATTGGTAATGTAAAAGATATTATTGAGAAGGTGCTCTGGGTCTCTTCCTCTTAGCCTCAAGTATAATTTTCCAATTCTTTTCGGCATCAACGGAAGCCATAGGACATGATAATGCGGCTCTTTTCGAAAGGTCAAATAGTTCGGTGTGGAAGAAAAAATCATTCCCCCCGGTTTCAAAACTCTATCGGCTTCATCTAAAACCTTCCTATAATCTGGAATGTGCTCCAAAACATCCCAGAAAGTGATAACACTGAAACTTTCATTTTGAAATGGTAACAACTTGCCAGAGGCTAATAAATATGCATCGCCGGCGTAAGCAGGTAATTCATTTTTCATTCTCCTTTTGGCAAAATCAATTTCATACGAGTTGATGTCTAAGCCGTAAGCCTCATATCCATTTTTTCTGCATGCTAAAACAAAAGTCCCGAAGCCGCAGCCAATATCCAGGATTTTAGAATTTCTATCGAGTTCATAGCTTTCAAATACAAGTTCAAACCGTTGCTGGCTTTCCTCAAGTTCAATCGCATCTTTGAAGTACCGCTCAAATTGCCCTTTATTTTCGGCAAAAATACCCTTGCACTTTTGTTTAATATATTTTTTTACTTCGTCTATAAGATTTGTCATCTTTTTGCTTTCTAATCAAGATTTTCTCAATAGCCCGCTGATTGACACTGACTTCGTAACGCTGATTTCCGCTGATTCTTTAGTTTTATTCTTCTTATCCGCGTCCATAATAACTATGAAGTTGGTTTTATATTTTTTAGCCACAGATCTTCACAGATTAAACACGGATTTTTTTATCCGTGGAAATCCGTGTGTATCCGTCCCCTCCCCTCCTTGGAGGGGCAGGGGTGGGTAATGAAAGATACAGAATCAAAATCTAACCCACATCAAATCCTTACATCGTCGATAACCTGCTTAACAACGTCAATTACATGGAAGACATCCTCTATTTGCATTTTAGGATAAAGAGGCAAAGAGAAAAGGCGGTCTGAAGCGTATTCGGCATTTGGCAATATTCCTCGGCGAAACCCAAATGTCTCTTGATAATAAGGATGCAGGTGAATTGCTCGGAAATGAATTCCAATACCTACACCATAATCTTGAATGATATTAATAATTTCATCCCTATCTTTTGTCAGCATCTCGGTTTTGACCCGGATGACATACAGATGATGAGCATTTTTGACATTGGGGCGCTCTGGCAAGGTTATGATTTCAGGGATGTCTTGAAAGCCCTCATTGTAAATTTCTGCATATCGCTTCCGGATTTTCCAGAATCCTTCTACTTTCTGGAGTTGATGCAGCCCCAGCGCTGCTTGAATATCAGACATATTGTACTTATAGCCCGGGGAGAGGATGTCCCAATGTTGATATCCTTTTTCGGCATATCGTTTCCATGCGTCCTTGCTCATACCATGCAAACTAAGAATCCGAATTTTATCAGCCCATTCACTGTTATCTGTTGTCAGCATTCCACCCTCACCGGTAGTCATATTCTTCGTTGGATAGAAACTGAAAGCCGTCATGCCTCCAATACTTCCAATCTTCCGCCCTTGATATTCGGCTTCAATGGCATGTGCAGCATCCTCAATCACAATCAGTTTGTGTCGCCGGGCAATATCCATAATCGTATCCATTTCACAAGGTTGTCCTGCAAAGTGAACTGGCATAATCGCTTTAGTTCTTGATGTAATCTTGTCTTCGATTTGATTTGGGTCAATATTCAACGTGTCTGACTCCACATCAACGAAAACGGGTGTTGCTCTCTGATGCACAATTACATTAGCGGTTGACGCAAAAGTAATCGGGGTGGTGATGACTTCATCACCTTCGCTGACACCGGCAGCCACTAACGCAAGATGCAAAGCGGAAGTACAAGAATTTACGGCAATCGCATGTTTAGCATGAACATATTGAGCAAACTCCGACTCGAATTTCTTAGTTTTCGGACCGGTAGTCAACCATCCGGAACGCAAGGTATCTATAACCTCGTCCTCTTCCTCTTTTCCGAGGAATGGTCTGTGGAAGGGTATAGACTTCTCTTTAGTATCTGGTTTTGTCATTTTAGTTTCCTACTTTTTAGCCACTGATTTTCACTAATTTTAGCCACGGATACACACAGATTTTCACGGATATTTTTCTGTGTTAATCCGTGTTTCATCCGTGGCTAATAATGACTACGGTAATAATCGATAGTTTGCATAAGTCCATCTTCAAGTGGAGTAGTCGGTTGCCAGCCAACAACCTCTTTAATTTTTGTGATATCCGGGACGCGTCGCGGGACATCCTCATAACTTTTCCCATATAATACACTATGAGGCACTAATTTAATTGGGGAAGTGAAGTTTCCAAGCTGTTTTATTAATTCAGCCAGCTCTACGATGGATGTTTCTCGGTCACTTCCAATATTAAAGACCTGGTTTTCCGCTTCTTTACAAAAGGCAGCCGCAATAGTTCCTTCCACTAAGTCATCCACATAAGTGAAACATCGAGTCTGATGCCCGTCCCCATGCACGTAAACAGGCTCATCCTTCAAGAAATTTCCCAGGAAATTTGGGATTACACGTCCTTGTCCTAAATCATCGCATTTTGGACCATATACGTTAAAAGGCCTCAAGATAACAAAAGACATTCCCTCTTGTTGATGATAAGCATGGCAATAGTGTTCAACAACAGCTTTAGCTGTGGAATAACACCATCTATTGATTTGAGGCGGGCCAAGAACACGAGTGTCTTCTTCTTTCCATGGAACTTTAGGATTCTTGCCATAAATTTCGGAAGTCGAAAAGAAGACAAATTTAGCGCTATTCTGTGATACGTAATCCATAACAGTGAGCGCGCCTAGCAAGTCAATATTTAATACCGAAAGAGGTTCCTGAACATATCGCTTTGGGTCTGCTATTGCTGCAAGATGAAAGACAATATCCGCTTTCTTCACCATGCGTTCGACGGGAATTGGATCAAGCACAGAACCTTGAGTAAATGTAAAATCGGGATGGTCTAAAAGATGTTCAATCTTTCTGCTATCCGCCATATCTAAAGCGATTACACGACATCCCTGACGAAGAAGTTTTTCACAGAGATATGAACCAATAAAACCTGCTCCTCCTGTAACTAAAACTGTTTTCATAGTATTAAATCCTCCCCTTGACAATGTCACATTTGTCATTGCGAGTGTAACGAAGCAATCTCTGAAGGTAGAGCCCTATTGAGATTAGTTTGCTTCGTCCCGGTTCATCGGGACTCGCAACCGCTACGCTCCTCGCAATGACATTTATCCTGAAATCTGATATTGTCGAGTTCTATTTATCGCAGAGTGGGGACGAGTGATTGCTTCGTTCCTCGCAACCTTCGGCTTCGTAAACCACATAGCAAATCATCAAAATTGAATGGTTGGAAGGATGGATGTACAGATGGAAGGTTGGAAGGGTAGGTTCCGTGCGCTTGCGCTCTCATCCCCACATTCTTCCATCCTTCCATCCCCGCTCCTTCCATCTAATCTTCCATCCCGCCTCCTACAGCGGTTCACGAAGTAACCGTTGAGCGAATCTTCCTTAAATATCGAATCATTTGAATGACAGGAGTCGGCAAAAGAGTCGCACAGAGATGTATTACACCTTTGAAATTTAAAGGTACATAGCGGAGCGAGGCAAAAAATTGTTTCCGAGCCCTTTTGAATTCATTTTGAACAAAATACTCAAGTCCAAAATTGAAATGATAATTTGAATAGCCCTTCCTAACAAAAGAGGCATTTTGTAGATTTAGTTCAGGGAATGTCTCAATAACTTTTTCAAAGTTGCGAAAATCCTGAATATACATTTTTTCAAAATCTAACGACATGTTTGCCCCATGCAAGCGGTACTTAAACAATACTTCGTTGACAAATCCAAATTTATAATATCTGGCAATGCGCAACAACAAATTAAAATCTTCCACTGCATCTATGTCTCTTGATTCATCAAACAAACCGACTTTATTTAGACATTCCCTCTTAACGACAACTCCTGAAATTCCGACGAAGTTATTTTGCCACAACCTTTCAAACACCATACCTTCATAAATACTACGCCTTTTTGCAACTGAATCATACACTATACCGTTTTCATTAAAAACGCAGTGGTCACAAAACACCAGTCCAATTTCCGGATTCACCTCGAATTTATTCATCTGCGCTTCCAATTTATTTGGGAGCCAAGTATCGTCTGCATCTAAAAACGCAAAGTATTTACCCTTTCCCTCTTTGATCCCTGCATTTCGTGCGCTAGCACAACCTCCATTTGGTTTGTATATGTATTTAAGCCGATTTCCGTATGATAGCAACACATACTTAGTGTTATCCGTAGAACCATCATCTACAACAATCAGCTCGTAATCCTCAAACGTTTGTCCAAGGACGCTTTCAACCGCTTCTGCGATATATTTTTCTCCGTTATAGACTGGGATAATAACGCTGACTAAAGGATTTGAATTCATACTCCAACCCCTGATGCTTGTCAGAAAAAATCAATTTATTCAGCTATGGATGCTTTAGCCACAGATTGACACAGATTTTCACGGATTTTTTCTGTGTTTAATCTGTGTGAATCAGTGGTTAAATGTCTATTGTCTCCAATTTGCTTCCAGACCGAAAGTATCATGCATTTCACCATCAATTAGGTCACCATCGCCGGGTGTAATAAACCATTTGCTCGCATCACCCACAAGTGCTGGTACTTTATCCTTCTGTTTCACCATCATCCGTACCCACTCCCCGCGCCGGCAAAAGCCGGCTTTGCGTAGGACAGTTTCGAGACGATTACACAAAATACGTAAGTAAACTTTTTGCGCCTTCTGGCTTCTGAAATAATACAAAATCTGCTCTATAACAGACTTAATATAGTAAGGTTCAGCGAGAAAGTCGACGATGTGACCCGTGAGGATTCCGTTTTCTTTTCCAGTCATAAGAATTGCATACCCGACGACTCCATCATCACAACTAAACTGGAACAGAGTATATGGAATATTTGCATCATCGGTGTATTTCCAGTTCAAATACATGCTATCGCGCTTCGCAATAACATCGTAATAAACCGACACACGGTCCCACAGTTCGTCTATTGATTTGTCGAACCGAGATACCTTTTCGGCGTTTACACGTTGACCTCTTGCAAATCTTACGTCATCGCGCAGTTTTAGATAGAAATTTGCAATCATAGAGATAACCTGCGCAACAGTTGAGATGGGCATGCGTCTCTGGATGATATATCCAGCATCAAGTAGTTTAACAAAACATGCCATCTTCCCGAGGTCGATCCAACCCGCCCTGGTATACATTTTGTACGCTCCGTCACGCATACCCAATGCGACGGGAACATCAACGTCCGCTGTCCATTTTTCTGTCAGCAAGGATCCAATGCCTCTATTCTGGTAGTCCGGGTCTACCATAACCTTAGCTGCCCATGCTGAACGGTAATACTCGTTCCCAACTTTCAGCAGAAATGGTATACTTGCCTGATGAGCCAAGATCTTGTTGTTCTTTTTGAACACCCAGATACAGGGATAAGGTGCGTTTGGGTTAGCAAAGAACATCCACTTCCATCGAGGGAAATGCAGGACAGTATTATCAACCCAAAACTGGCGATTCTTCTGAAAGAAGCGCATTAGGTCGCAGTAGTCTTCTTCTGTGCACATGAAAATGTTTTTTTGGAGCTTGTCTAAATAACCCATCATGTTTAAGAAAACCACGGAGACACAAAGGAATAGTAAAAAAACTCCTTTTTTCTCCGTGTCTCAGTGCCTCTCTGGTTAGTTTCATCTTAATCTATTCTTAACAAAAGCAATAGTAGCAATATTATCCTCACTGTTGAGCCGCTTTAGTCCTTCACTGCGAGTCATGACGCCTTCTCTAACCAAATTGGCTATCTCAAACGCATACGGATGATAACCGAATTGCTCAATATGTAAGACGTTAGCATACGAATTCAGCAGACAATTGGTTGAATTGGCATCGGTATCATCAGGCGCTTTCCAGCCCAATTCGCCAATCGTTTCAAATATTTTCTCTTCGTTATAATCCAGAAAAGCAAGTGGACTGATGTTGTATGGGAATCTGTAGCCGAATTCGCCAGAATTCGGGAAATGCTTTTCTTCCAGAAAATATGGTTCTATTGCATCTCCGACGATGCTGGACATTGGTCCCTTCAGTGCTTCCTGCATACTCTTCATCATCGACGGATTGGTTTTAAACACCGATGAAGCTATGGGAGCCTGGCCGGGTGACCAGCCGTAGGTTATAAAGGGAATTCTCTTCTCGATTGCCAGTCTGAGGGAGATGAATTTCACCAGTCCCATGCAGGATGTACAGATAGTGCTTGCCCTTTCCAGCGTTTTGGGGGAATATAGATTTTTCGAACTGCAAGCGTTAAAGATTTTTCTCAGAACGTCAAACCGAGGCTTGATGAGATAATGGTCAACACCTAAAGATTCCACGACGTTTCGTATGTTTTGTATTGCCCTTTCCGAGACGAATCCATTATCGATTGTTACAGCCAGAACTTTAGCATTATATTTCGTTTTGAGTATATAGAGGGTATAGCTGCTATCCTTCCCACCACTATAGCACATCAGGCAGTCATAATCGCCTGTGCCGCGATGCTCTTCAAACAGTGATTCAAATTTTGCTCTGTATTTCTCTTTTTGCTCTGCAAGTTTCTCCTGACCTTTGAAACTGAGGCAGAAGTTGCAGACTCCTTCCTCGTTGAACGTTATTCTCGGAAAGGTCGCTGGCAGAACACATTTTGTGCATATTTTCATGAGAAGTCCTCCGATTCAACCCCTGCTTTATGCTTTATCTGTTTAAAGATCTCTATCATATGGCGAGCTCTCTTCAGGTACGCTTCTTTAGTATAAACTTTTTGATAGACCTCAAGAAGACCGGTCTCTAATTCCTCTTTGGACATCCTTTTAGGAGAAAAAGTGGCATCGAAGCAACTATAAATATCCCACTGGCTATCGTTTTTCGGTAGCCTTCCCTCTTTTATTAGATGCTCTCTTGTTTTTGTCCCAGGGAAGGGGGTCAAGATGTGGTATTGCCCCAGGATGTCATTTTCTAAAGTAAAGTCTACTAATCGTTGAAATACATCTTCTCCGTCATGGTCGAATCCTACGATAAAGGCTCCGAGCACTTGTATTCCATAGGACTGAATCTTCTTGCACGCCTCCGGATAAATCTTCAAACGCTTGAACTTCCACCTGTTACTTTGAAGGGATTCTAAATTTGGGGACACTAAACTCTCGAATCCAACAAAAACTGTAACGCACCCGCTTTTCTGCATTAAACCGAGCAATTTATCATCCTCGGCTATAGATACGTCTGACTCAGTAAAATATTTAATTCTTAAGGGGATAAGTGCTTTCAAAAGTTCATAAGATTTTTTCCTATTGACAAACATATTGTCATCATTAAAAACAATCCTGCGATTTTTTGATACCTTTTGAATTGCCTCCACTTCACTAATAACCTGTTCGATCTTTTTGGTTCGGAATCCAGGTCCATATACCTTTGTTACAGTGCAAAATGAACAGTCATGCGGACATCCCCTGGTGGTTTGAGTGGGAATAAGATTGTATGCCTTTACGTCAACAAGATCATATCTGGGAATAGGTGATTGATGCAAACTAATTTGTCCTGGATTGTGGTAGAATTCTTTTGTACTGCCTTTCTTAAAATCTCTTAAAACCTCTGGCCAAAGGTTTTCGCCTTCACCGATGACGACGCAGTCGCAATACTTCTTGACCTCTTGAGGAAGGACGCTAGCATGGATGCCTCCCATCACTGTAAAAATACCTCTGTCTTTAAATTTTTCGGCAATCTCATAGCCTCGCAGAGCCTGTTCAGTCATTATGCTTATTCCAACAATATCAAAGTTTTCTTCAAAGTCTAACTCAGTTACTCTTTCATCAATTAGCTTCACTTCAAAACCCGGGGGTGTACATGCGGCAATAGTCAACAGGGAAAGAGCTGGAAGAAAGAAAGTAGGTACATACTCGTTTGTGTCGAAGAAGTTTTGTATTTGTGGATTGCTGCTCGAATAAGTAGCTTTTCTACTTCTGGAGGGATATATCAAACCTATTTTCATGGTTTTTGCCTTCTATTTAGCGCTACTTTGTTAAATTTAAGCCATTACTTCCTTCAGTTCTGCCTTCCGAATCTTACCTGTGGAAGTCTTCGGAAGAGATGAGGCGAACTCGATTATTTTGGGAACCATGAAGTTTTCCAGATTTTGTTGACAGTGTCTGAGCACTTCCTTTTCGGTGAGTTCGACGCCATCTTTGGGGACAATAAAAGCTTTAATTGCTTCCCCTAAAATTTCATCCTGCACGCCTACTACTGTGGCTTCCAGCACTCCATCGAGTTCATAAAGGACATTTTCTACTTCTTTGGGACTTACCTTCTCGCCCCGGCTTTTGATAATATCATCTTTACGGGCGACGAAGTATAAAAAGCCTTCCTCATCCATTTTGAAAAGGTCACCTGTGTACAAGACTTTCTCCCATGGATAACGCCCCGGTCGCAAAACTTTATCTGTCTCTTCCGGCATCCCCCAGTAGCCTTGCATGACGTTGGAACCTCTGACTACGAGTTCTCCAATTTCGCCAGGTTTATTTATTCTTTCGCCCTCTTCATTTACGATGTAAACTTCTTCATTTGGCATGCCTTTGCCGACGGAGGCTGGCCTTCTATTTAGTTCTTCAGGAGGCAAATATGATACCCTCTTGCATTCGGTAACACCATACATGGAATAAATCTTTGCTTTTGAAAACACGCGTCTAAGTTCCAAAATATGCCTGGGTGGCAAGGCAGCGGCCGTATTCGTTACATACCTCACAGAATCAAAATTTTGCTTTTCTATATCTTTGAGTTGCAATAACATTGCGAACATCGTGGGCACGCCGGGAAAACCAGTTACACATTCCTCTTCGATTTTTTTAATGACTGCATACGGATAGAGGAATGACTTTTCCAGGATAAGGGTTCCGCCTATTTTGGCAGACATCAGAACCTGATACAGCCCATAATCGAAAGAGAGGGGCAGCGCATTCAAAATTATGTCGTCAGGAACATTTTCAAGGTACTGAGTAATTGACGTCGCCGCTGAAATGATATTCAAGTGAGTTAGCGTTACGCCTTTGGGGAAGCCTGTCGAACCAGAAGTATAAATAATTGCACCCAGGTCAATATCAATACATTTCTGCGGCGGCAAATTGCCTGGATACTCTTCGAATATATCGCAGATGGTTAGATATTTCTTTGGTATTGATTGATTGAGTCGCTCAGTGTTATCGCAAAAAATGCAAAATTTCACGGAGTCTACATCAGTATTAATTATATCAAGTTGAGCGGCATATTTTGGATGAATAATGACACCTGTCGCCTGGCAGTTATTCAGCATAAATGCGAGTTTCTGTGCTTTGGTAGACGGATTAATGACGACAAATGCGCCACCGGCTTTAAGGATACTAAAGATTGAAATCACAGATTCAATAGAGTTATCGAGAAAAACGCCTACTCTATTCCCTTTTTTTAAGCCATTGTCAATAAGTGCATGGGCGATGCTGTTGGACATTTGCTCAATTTCTTGATAGTTTTTTCTGACTTCGTCGCACACAATGGCTTCTTTTTCAGGGAATCGCATAGCGCTTTCCTGTAAGAAGTCATTAACAAGCATAGCTATTCCTCCTCACGCTGCTTCTGCCCGGAGACCAGTTTGCTTACGACTTATATATTGGCTAATTTTATTGACCGAATCAAGATTTTCAGGGATTACGTCTTCATCCTCAACTTCGATATTAAAGGTTTCTTCAAGGAACGTAATCAATTCTAATATCCCTGTAGAATCGATAATGCCTTTCTCCAGAAAGGAGTCGTCATTATCAAGTTCATCTTCAATCATATAATTATCAAAAAGAAACGTTCTTATAATCTTTACTGTATCTATCATGCCCTGCTTTTCCTCTCCATTAGATCTATCCATCAACTTAAGCATAAATGGATGGATAATGACAAATGCACTGGGATGAATCCCCGTGTTAAAAGAGCAAAGCCCCTTCGGGGCTGTCGTGTAGTCCGTAGGACTTTGTTCTTTCAGCCCGATGGCTTCAGCCTCTTTTTCAGGCCCTGCGAATATCCTTACTTACATTGATAGGTTCAACATGTCTATATTTAAAATCTCTGATAAAAAGTGAATCCAACAATTGTAGGGATAAAATACCCACAATAGCCATATCCTCTTTGGCGCTGACGGGAATTCCATTTGTATGCATGCGTTCACATTTTTTTACTAACTTGTTCACTGCATCAGGATTGAAATAATCCGTCGATTTTATACTCCCAGGAGAAAGAAGTTCGCTTACATAGTCGGGTTTATCTCCCTGAAGGAAACTGACGCTATCGGGTGCCCTATAGGGCTGTTTGGGACGATTGCGGGTGTTTTCGGGCAACAGCCCTTCCATGCTTTTTCTCAGGATATGCTTTTCTTCCAGAACCTTGAGCTTATATTTGGGCGGTATCTCAGAGCAAAATTCCACAACATGATGGTCAAGGAAAGGAAATCTGCCTTCGACGGAATTAGCCATAGCCACCCGATCTCCCTGAGAAGAGAGTAGATAATTGGAGAAAAAAGTATATATCTCTATATATTGAGCTTGGCAGAGGTGGTGCCAGTTGTTGAAGTTTTCACTCAGTCCCTTCTTGAAGTCATCAACGTTATTGTATCCTGATAAATGAGATTTTATCTCATCGGAAAACAGGGCTTTGATCTTCGAGGTATTTTCCCATCTGGGGATATGAGAAAAATGCGCTTCATCAGTTTGTGAAAGTCCTGTTTTGAAGAATGCTTCCCAGTAGAATTTCGCCCTATTATGGTCGCCTGCTATATAAGGGTATAATTTTTGTAGTAACAACGGTCTCCACTTGGAATCAGGTGATTTTGCCCAAAAACGACGAATTTTGGCTTCTTTGAAGATATTATATCCTGCGAGAAACTCGTCGGCTCCCTCGCCTGTCAGGACCACCTTAATAGAATTATCTCTCACCAACTTAGATAATAAATACAAAGGCGCTGGCGCTGTCCGCAATATGGGAGTTTCTGTATGCCAGATGACCTCTGGAAATATCCGTCCAATATCAGAGGCAGTGCAAACGATTTCTCTGTGGTCGGTATTGAGATACTCTATCATTTCCCGTTGAAATGGTGTCTCATCGAAGAACTTATCAGCAAATTGGATCGAAAATGTTTTTAGCGGGTTGTTAGTGTATTTCCTTATAATCGCAGTTATCGCAGATGAATCCAGACCCCCGCTCAAATATGCGCCCACCGGGACATCGGCTCTTAATCTCAATTTTGTTGATTCTATCAAAAGCTCGCGCAAACGTTCTGCGTAATATTCCTCCGGCTGTTCTTCAGGATGTTCCTTATTATCAGGAAAATCCAGATGCCAATATCGCTTAATTGATATATTGCCATTTCGGGCGGTAAGAAAATGTCCTGGGGGAATTTCCCAGATGTTTTTGAATATTGTTCGGGGCGACAATGTCGTCCAAAAAGAGAAAATCTGGTCAAGAGCGTAAATATCTATCTCTGCGGGAATTCTGGAATCAGCAAGAATCGACTTAATTTCAGAACCGAAAATCAAACTTCCATCACAAATTGTATAGAATAATGGGCGGATTCCAGGTCTGTCCCTTGCGAGCATCAACTGTCCGATTTTGGAGTCCCAAATCGCAAATGCAAATTGTCCATTAAGATACTCTAAGCATTCGGTACCATATTCTTCATAAAGATGGATAATAGCCTCGGTATCCGATTGGGTATAAAAACGGTGTCCCTTTAAAATAAGTTCTTTTCTCAATTCAATATAATTATAGATTTCCCCATTAAAAACAATCCAGATTGTTTCATCCTCATTATGAATTGGCTGCGAACCACTTTGTAAATCTATAATGCTAAGTCTTGCATTTCCCATGCCAATTTTGTTATCGACATAGATTCCAAACTCATCAGGGCCGCGATGCCGAAGCATTGAAACCATCTTTTTCAGAAGTTCTACATCAATAAAATGCTTTTTGGTATGATTTAGAGTACCACAAATTCCGCACATAAATCTCTTACCTACTTAGTATTAAATCTTAACTACATTCTTGAGATTAATTCTTAAAATGGAAGGATGAATGATTAGTCTCCTTCCATCCTTCCATTCTTCCACCCTTCCAGCTTAGATACTAATCTTATGAAATATGACATTGGTCATCTTACCCTCTGGAATAATGAACGAAATTCTAAATCTATAACAACTCAATTTGTGAAGAATCACCCACATTCAAACGGCTGTACTGTCCTCTGACGAGGGCGTTTTCTCCAATTAAAGACTGAGTGAGCAGCACATTTTCCACTTTTGCATTTTCGTTAATGATGCTATCATTTATAATCGCTTGATTCACCTTAGAACCGCCCGCGATAGAAACATAAGGGCCGATTAAAGAGTTTTCAATTTCGGCGGTGTCTGCAATAAAGACAGGTGGAATGATGATAGAGTTGGGCAAACTATAATTGGGAGAGTTTTTCCGAAGCAGGTAGCGATTAGTAGCAAGGAGAGTCTCGGGTTTGCCACAATCATGCCAGCCAGATACCGATGCCACTTTCAGCTTTTCTCCTCTCTCCAACATCAGTTGCAAACCATCTGTCAACTGATACTCATTTTGGGTGCGGATATCTTCGTCAATTAACTTCTGCAAACATTCGAACAACAACAAACTATTCTGGATATAGTAAACACCCACTATGGCTATATTAGTCGGAGGGTTTTCTGGTTTTTCAATGAGCCGTTTGATAAAACCATTTTCTAATTCGATTATTCCAAAACGCCGCGGGTCATCGACTTCTTTTGCCCCAATGTAACTATAACCATCTTGCGTTATCGCTGCTAAGTCCATGTCAAAAATAGTATCATCAAGGGTGATTAACACAGGTTGACCTTCTACGTAATCGCGCGCGAGATTAATCGCATGTCCTAAGCCCAACCGCTTTTTTTGTACAACGTAAATAGCTTTAAAGTTGTAATGGGTATCTACGTAATTTTTGATTTTATCGCCCATATATCCAACGATAATGATTAATTCTTCGACATCAAGCACTGAAAGTTCATCTAATATATACCCTAAGATTGGTTTGCCTGCAACTTGCACTAAAGCTTTGGGCATTGTGTGTGTATGTGGGCGTAAGCGGGTTCCCACTCCCGCAGCGGGGATAATTACCTTCATTGACATACCATCAACTCTTTCTATAATCATCTTATCACCGTTTCACAGGACAAGATTCCATCGGGGAAACTGTTCGCTTCGCTCACCGACGACTTCGTCTTACGGTTATGAAGTTGTAGATTGTGGATGTTATACTGTTTCATAGTTTTAAACTGAGAATTGACAAGAAACTTTTTATTATCTGTGCGAGCTCTAACTTATCAATGAAGCAATGTTCCAGTTGAACCCATTACGTCCATTGCAGCTTGAATTGTAAACTTGAAACAAGCGACATCGAGCGTTTCAAGCCGTCGGCAAATTTCATCTTGTTCGTCTGGCCCTCGAGCAATAAATTGCGCTGAACCATCGCCTTGCGAGCCAACACCTTTCCCGCCCCAGATTAATTCTTGAATCGGAGGATATGCCAACACCTGATGGAGCTTTGGGGCGGTTAATTCCGCCGGGCAGGCCGGGGCGACCAATTGGTCGAACGTAGCCTGGGCTTCATTCATGAGAGTGCCAATAGTTTTACCATCACCTTCAGTAATTGCTCTTTTTGCCTGGGATAAGATTTGAGCATTGCCAGAACCTAAAGCGTATCGAAGCCCATCCCTAAGTTCCCGATGACCATTCATAAAACAATGGTTCAAATCCGCTAAGATGCGCTTCGTATCTTTGCCCACTTTCAAATCCACAATGACAAAATAAAGTGGAAATTGGGGAAACAACTGTTCCACTTGCATATTATTCCCATCGAAGGTCAAAAAGACAGGTACTTCTCCGTAGGCGCAAACCTAATCCATTCGACCACATCCTGAGCCTGTTAGGATTTCTCCTTGATAGGCAAACTCCATTTCATCTGCGATTGTCAGCCTTAATTCGTAGATTTGATTAAATGCCCTGGCAATCAATACACAAATCGCGGCTGAAGAGGACAACCCCTTTTTCACGGGAAGATCCATGCGATTTTCAATGACTAGCCCGCGAAATCCCCCTGCCCCCCCCCTCTTTCCCCCCCGTATACGGGGGGGATGAAAGAACTTCCGTTGAATATAATATGCGACACCCGCACAATAACTAAAGAAACCACCTTGTTTGGCAACAGCCAGTAATTGTCGCTCATCCATTGGAAACACTGTGGGACCGAAGATTTTGGGCTGGCACGGAGGCCCGCCCCTACAAGGTAGCATCGATGTAATAATCAACCTATCCGGATGCGGGTGAGCTACTTCGTGGATACCTTGATTGACGCCTGCCGCCAGACAATGCCCCACTGCAATAGAGGGCTCGATGGCGCGATAACCGCCTGCCCAATCGGAATGTTCTCCAAATAAACAAAGTCTGCCGGGGACAAAAAATTCTTTTTGCATTATCATTTTACCTGTTGATGAGTAATGAGCGCAGTTCTAATTCTATTATTCCAAACTCCATTCCAAAAATAGTATCATCGAGGGTGATTAATACAGGTTGACCCTCAACATAATCGCGTGCGAGGTTGATAGCATGCCCTAAGCCGAGTCGCTGTTTTTGCTCAAGGTAAATAGTTTTAAAGTTGTAATGGGTATCTACGTAATTTTTGATTTTACCGCCCATATATCCGACGATAATGAACAATTCCTCGACATCGAGCACTGAAAGTTCATCTAATATATACCCTAAGATTGGTTTGCCTGCGACTTGCACTAAAGCTTTAGGCATTGTGTGTGTATGCGGGCGTAAGCGCGTTCCTACTCCCGCAGCGGGGATAATTACTTTCATATACCTCTGACCTCCTCTATCACCTTTGCAATTTCTATTCCAACATAGGGGATAGAGAGTGAACATGCTATGAATTTACTTTCTTCCTAACTTTACGGCATGTTTCAAAAATATGGTTACATTTCAAGAAAGCGTGATGCGTATTTCGTATTGCGTATCACGTTTAGTTTTCTTTTCTACGCAATACATAATACGCAATACGTCAATGAACTGATGAACTCGAAAGTATTGAAATAAGGATGCGGATGAAGCGCAATGAAGTGATGGATTGTGTAATCTCCAAAACTTCCTATCAAATCAACCCGCCAACGTTCAATTGAAACTTCATGTCTTAACACTCGGACATCAGATAAAATCTGAAATGCCAACTTTATTAGCTCATCAGCACGTCTTCCAAACGTTGTCTCCATTCTTTCAATTCCTCCACACAAAATTCCCAGTTCATTAAATCAGACTCCCACATTGGATTTTCTCTGTTAAGCTTATCTACAAATTGTTTATCCGTAGTAGTTTTTTCTATAAACTGTTCATAAGGCATTCCCATCTTTTCTTCCCACATATTAATCTCATTTTTGAGATACTTGATTTTACCGGCAGTTTTTTTAATTAGATATTCATTAACAGCGGTCTGAAACTCCTCTTCAGGTTTTCCGAAATGGGCAAGTGTTGTTTCAATTTCTTTTTTCACTACAAAAGAGCTCATGGTTTATTTTCACCTCTCTGAATATATTGAGAACTTCCTGATGCTGTTGGTTTTTGAATCAATTTTGGGGTAATCATCTAAAGCCTCCAGGAGATATTAATGTTTGCGAGTGCTGACCTCGGACTCTTCACTTTCCTCCACTCCTATCAGTTCCCAGAAGTTGCGTTTTGCTTCCTTTGATGGTTCAAGTGCCTTACTTTCAATCGTAACAAGTTCGACAAAAGTTCCTTGCATCCTTGCTCATTCCATGCAGTCGTAGGATTTGAATCTTCTCCTCCCATTCAGGGTTGTTTGTGGTGACCATCCCACCTTCGCCGGTGCAGATATTTTGGGTGACGTAGAAGCTGAAGCAAGTTATATCACCGATTAAGTCGTCGGCAGATTTCATCTTGTTCTTCTGGCCCTTTGGCGACTAGTGGCGCTGAACCATCGCCTTGCGAACCAACCCTTTTCCCACCCCAAATCAATTCTTGTATCGGTTGGAACACAAAAAGCTCGTAGCGTCATCCCTCAGTGGTGACAATGGCGGGACTGAGCCACACCGCTACATTAGCTAACGCTTTAGGCATTGTGTGTGTATGTGGGCGTAAGCGCGTTCCTACTCCCGCAGCGGGGATAATTACTTTCATATACCACCAACTCTTTCTATAATCAGCATAAGTTATAGACGCTTCTAGAGTTATGCCAAATTCACCACAATACGGTTTGAACCAAACAGAAGTTCATTTCCTTTCACGACTACCCCCAATTCTAATTTGCCTTCCACAAGCTTCGCTTTTAGTTCGATAGTGTGTTTCACTTTTGCTTCGCTGATTTCTTCGAGTATATCAAAGAACTTCTCAGGTGTAATCTGGTCATCTCCCCGTTCGATAAAATTGTTAAGAATGTCATCCCAACTTTTTTCCGTCATCAAGTGTCTAAAGTGAGTCTAAAGTGCTTCTCGCAACCCGCGACAATCTCACCGACGGCTTTGTCCAAGAAACAATATAATAAGGGGACAGGGGGTTTTTACCGCCAAACCTTCTGAAGAACAATTCCACAGGTTAGAACAATGAGCCTTTATCGAATTCATATCTTTCCCTTGTTTCGGGCCTCAATAATCTCTGCATGGAGCTGATTTATGCTTTTTCCTTGCCACATCGTTTGATATTTTTCTACACTATCTCCCAAGCCTGGTTCTACATCCATCACGAATCGAGTAGCATCTATTATACCAAGTTCTTTGACTAAAACCTTCCAGGCTCTTGCCTTCAGTTCTGGCGAAACAATCTTTTTCGTAACCGTTAACATATTTATTCACTCCTTATCATGCCAGCAAAATCGATTGGGTTTGCTATATTCAAATGATATCCTGTTCTCTCTAAGATTTCGCAGATATGCCTGGCTTTTTTCACAAGCTTATCGTCACAAGTTAGGAAATAATCGACTTTAGCCTTACACGCTGATGCAATGTGAAGTGCATCCCTACTAGACAGAATACACTTGATTTGGATCTCCTTTGCCAAATCCTGCACTAATTCATCTTGAAAAACATTATCTGAACAATAAGCGAGATAATTTAGCACCCTATTTCGCCTAACCTCATCTGAAGTATTGTGGACTTCAAGCTTCAACATGTCTGAACTTATACATTTCAAAGTTCCCCTGACTACAAAGGAATATATTTCGATGAAAGCGAAGGCTTCTTCTAATATCCGTTCTTGGCTTAGATCATCAAAAGGACGATTATAGACATTTGTATCGAGGTAGATTGTCATTTACGCATGTATAAAAAAGAAGAAAATTTAGGTACTTAATAAAGGATAATGATGCAGTTCTTATACAACTAAACAAAAGAAATTGTGAATGCTGAGAAAGAGTTTGAAAATGCTGAAGCCGAAAGGCAAAAATTCTGCAAAAGATAAAAATAGTGTAAACGGCTATAAAAGCTATTACGTTTGATCGATATTGGCGCAATAATTATTCCTTAGCCCTAAAAATATTTAGCTACAAGGAGGTCAAAAAAAGGGCAGGAGACCTTTTCCCCATTCAGGGGAACCGTAAATCTCCTGCCCTAAAAAAACTTAGAATGATGTTGATAAAGCAAGAGATAAACCGAACAGAAAGCAATTTGGTTGACGAGCTCGATAAATTAATTATTCCTTGTCCTATTTGTAACCGGATGTATCATCGCGTCGCTGCTCACGCTCAGGCGAAGCACGGCATCTCCATTCAACAATTCAAAGAGACCTTTCATTACACGACCGCAACCCAGGCTTGCGCATACAGATTACTAAGATTATACGGAGGCAGAAGCGATATCTACATAGAGCAAATATAGTTCCTACTCCTATGGAATTTTATTCCACAGGTTCGTTTTTAAGGGAAACCCTTAATGGGTGAACTACAACACCCTCTACTCCATTGCTAAATGCGTTTGGAGCTACCTTTCTTAGAATGTTATATGCGCCATTGACATCTGCATTTATCCGAAAACCTTTGCTTGAACGGAACATTCCCCTGCTAATGCGTTTCCCGGCGTAGATTTCTCGTTTTTCAATCGGCTCAAGATCAAGAAAGGAACATTTACTGGTGTAACTTTCTTCTGTTACAATGACCTTGATTGAGACTAATTGTGCTTTGTAAGTTAGCAGGGAAATTAAGCGTGCATGGGGAATTGAAACAAAGTTCTGGTTATTCTTTTTTCCTATGTTGATTTCTTTTTTCCATTGTGGGTTTTTGCCAATGACAAGTTCCCCAATTCCTTCAGAAACAAGGTGGTTTAGGATGAACCGACTGACAACAGGCAATTCGTGATTGATTTTGAAGTTCCGTTTGTCGGTCAATTTCTCAATTTGGCGTGAAGTTGCTTTTTCACCGCCGAGTTTTATTTGTTTTTGCGCCCTCTGCTTGTTGTCGTATTGGTTTATGCTCTTTAACGGTCTGCCATTAACTACTAAGGGTACAAAACCCGGTTTGTTTGAAGTTACAGTCGCCAAGTTGTTTAAACCAAGATCTATTGAAGCTTTCAGAGAAAAGTCCACGGTTGCTTTTTTTTCTTCGACGGTATAAACCACCTCCACCACATAATGGGTCTTTTTGGGAACAATGCGGACACCATCTACGAAAGATTGCCTCGTCACAAAAAAAAGGTCTAAGCCGGAAGGTTTTATTTTGCCTTCTTTCAAGAAGACTTTGCTTATTGCCTGACGGGTGTATAAAAGAAGGTTGCTTCCGGAAAGCTTTTCCTTGTAGTTAGGAATGGAAGGTTGGGAATTGAATTTTGACGGATTTTCTTTCCATTCTGCAAATGCTAAAACAAAGGAGTGCCAATTCTTGTCTAAATTGATAAGAACTTGCTGGGCAACCTTAGCAGGCAAAGCCTGGTAGACTTCTGTTTGCTGCATCTGCTTTTGTAAAGAAGGATAGGAAAGGTAACGTTTGTTGTAAATGAATTCCTGCCTTAGAACGTAATTTGCGGCATTATATAGGTTTTTAGAAGCAAATGCCTCAGAATCAATTGGCTTCCAACGTGGGTCGTTATGGCGAATGACGTGTTGTTCTACTAATTGCATTTTAATTTTCCTTCGCGGAATGGAGTGTTACACCCTCGTCTGCTGCAAGAGCTTCTATTATCTGTTCAGTTTTTCTTCTGCTTCTCCTTTGCCCGTCATAGCGAGCGCAGAAGGAAGTAATTATTGAAATCAAATCTTGCATTAATTCTTCTTTGTCGTTTTCCGCTTCATTAACTATTTCCACTGTTACTCCTATGCGATTTGTAAGAACTTTCAGGAAGTTAAATCCAAACCTTGTTAATCTATCACGGTGCTCTGCAACTATTCTTGTAATCGTTGGATCGGAAAGAATAGAAAGAAATTTTTGACGGCGATCATTGACTCCGCTCCCTACTTCTTTTATTATCCTATGAACTTTATAACCCCTGGCTAAGCAGTATGAAACTAATCTTTCTGCTTGGCTATCTAAGTTAGATTTATTCTCAGAAGAAGAAACACGGCAATAGATTACAACTTTTTCTTCCTTCTTAGTTTCTTCCGAGATGTAGCATATTATATGAAATGCTAAAGTGTGACAGCCGCAAAGTTACTTTTCAAGTAAGTTTCAAAAAATTCTTTGCATTTTTCCTCATCGCTTTTTCTCACCGCAGAGGTCGCAGAGGTGGAGCGCAGAGGAAGCAGAGAACAGACGAAGTTAGCGATAACACGAAGCCATCTCTGTGTTTTCTGCGTCTCCCCTAATCCCCCTTAACAAAGGGGGCAGGGGGTTGTGGGGGGTAGGGGGTTGTTCCTCCGTGTTCTCATGCGCATCAAGTTAAGGGCAATCACGTAGATATAATGTTGTTCCGCCCCCTTGACGGGGGAGGTTAGGTGGGGGTGAGATCGGCGCTCTCGCTTTTTTCACCCTCCCCTAACCCCTCCCGTCAAGGGAGGGGAATTGGGAAAAAACGCTTAACTTGATGCGTATGGGGGTTGTTCCTCCGTGTTCTCTGCGGTTTCAAAAGGTTAAAATATTTTCTGAAAGTTGCTCATACTGGGGTTTTGTAATAAGATAAGAGCAATTTCTATGCCAACAATAACTTGACTTTGTTACATTAATAATGAAACGTTGTTGTAGCCTAAATTTCTAATTTGGCTTTTGTCAGAAAAACCAAGCCTGCCTCCCGACTCCGTCGGGACGAAGGGTCGATTATCCACTCTCAATTCTGAATTTTGATACTGCTGTTTGATAATTTTAACATCATGTTTCAATTTCTGTACCACTTGTCACCGACTTTTTCCCTACGTTAGTCTGGCACATCTACAACAACTTTAATACACTCAAAATCTTCGTTCTTCAAACATTTTTGCAGAGATTCAAACTGTTCTTGGGTTTGAAAAATGCCGACAATAGCACCGCCTGAACCACAAAATTTAGCTGGCAAACCATAATCACGCGCTATTTGTATCATCTTGAGATTATCAACGCCGATTGCGGCGTCGCCGTAGAGACGACGGCGGAGGTTAAAATTGCAATTCATCAGGAAGCCAAAAGTCTCATAATCCTTCTGTTCTAAAGCCTCACGCGCCTTTTGCGCGTAGTCAGCAAAGGTTTTCATGGCATCTATCACTTCTTTATCGCCTTGCTCAAAGCGAAAACGAATAGGATTATGAAATCGCCCGGATTCACCGCTGGAATGTTTGGTATATACCAAAAAGAGACGGGGAAGAAGTTGCGAATCGATATATTCATAATTCCCATGTCCTTGGGTTTCCATAAGTTCTTTGTTAAAATCCATGTACACAACGCCGCCGTATACTTGAATTACTCTGTCCTGCAATCCGGCGCGTATCTGCAATTCATCCTCTTCCACACTGAGCAGAAAATGGGGGAGCATCGTCTTAGGCATAATATCATAGCCGATGTTATGAAATTCCATCAATGCTTTTGTCAGGGCGCCAATTATGGCGCTAGAACCGCCCAATCCGACTTGCCGTGGAATATTTGTATTGTAGGTAATGGTGAATTTGCTCTCTGCTAATTTAATGTCATGATGCAAGCAATATTCGTAAAACTTCTTGCACGTGGCATAAAGCAAGCGTAATCCGCCGTAGTACCCATCACAGCTTGCTATTTCATGGAGTTCCTTGAGGTTGGAAAACTCCATCGGGTCAAACTGATTGTGCGGGATAATCTGCAACGTCGGACTTTCCCACAAAGTCACTTCCGCCCAGAAGTTACGAATAGCGCAGGAAATAGTTTTCCCGTAGAATCCGTCAGAGGGATTGCCCATTAAACCCACTCGCGCGTAAGATTTAGTATGAATAATCATTGCAATAATTCCTTTCCTTTCCTTCGCAAAATTAGTGGAAAAGGGCTACGGAATTCGAATTTCGGATTGGGGGCAAGAGGGCAAGACGGCAAGAGGGCAATTTTTATTTTGCCTCCTTGCCGTTTAGCCGTTTAGCCGTTGAACCATCTTGCCGTTTAGCCTTCTTGCCCTTTTGCCCTCTATATCTTAACTATTTTCTCCCGACCAAATTGTACGTCAGCAGTAGCATTTCGGGCGTCCACGACCAATTGAGCGTGTTCCACAATTCGTTGGTAGTCGAAGCAGGAATGGTTCGTTATGATAATCGCACAGTCCGCTTGTTTTAGCAACGAGTCTGTAAGTTCGAGACTCTTCCAGTTATGCCCGTCGGTTTGAATTTCTGGTACATAAGGGTCAGAATAAAGAATGTCGCCCCCGCGTTCAGCTAACATCTCTATGATATCTAAAGCCGGAGATTCTCGCGTATCACCTACATTTTTCTTGTACGCCACGCCAAGGATAAGTAATTTTGCGCCGTTGATGCACTTTTTATGGGAGTTCAGAGCATCTGTAATCTTTTTCAAGACATGGTGGGGCATTGAACTGTTAATCTCGCTGGCTAATTCGATGAATCGGGCGTAAAATTCAAAGGATTTGGCTTTCCAGGAGAGGTAGTGTGGGTCAACGGGTATGCAGTTATGTGTCACAATACCGTAGGACGTAACAAATGTGTGCGTACCTTCGACCTCCGCCGAATAAACGATGTGTGTCCCGTCCAGACGTGAGACCTGGCGGACTCGCACAGTTGCGAAGTTATCATACATGGTGAAACTTTTAGTAGGCATTTGTTTACGGCGGTTATTTATATAGCTATGCAACTTCGCGCGCTTAGCGCCATCGAACAGAGGTAATAAACGCGCCAATTGGGGTTGGCCATAGAGACGTAAGTACGGCTTGTTCTTCTTGAAAGTCGGAACAAAACCAAGACCCTGCGCCAGTGCTACTGTTTGCTGGAACAGGAATGGACTGCTGGAGAAGTAGCCAATGGTTGCGGCGTCGATATAGTGATTATAAAATTGCTGCTTTTTATTGTGATAATAATGTCGTGTTTTTTGTGTTAAATCAACACCGCCATCACCACGCAACAGGCCCGATAGAACGGACAAACGGATAGCCTCTGGCCCCGCCAGCAAAACCCCTGGAATTTGCATATCGGTTGAACGAGTGCCACAACCCAATATGTCACGTATCATTCGAGCAAACAGATTGGAGGAAACTTTGATTTGGAGGGCGTTCCAGACCTTATCCTTATGCTTTGAGTACCGCAGTCCCAGCGAAGTAAGAATATCGCACACATCGTTTATGTATTCGTGCTCGTTTGAATTGAACACGAAACGAGTATGAAGCGACTTGTTTTTTGTAATGCACCCTTCGCTGAGGTAATAACCAACCAGCCGGGCAAAATCATTGTCAATGGCCACCACTGCTGGTATGGTGCTCCACGATGCCCCACGGCCCGTCCGCAGCATAATATCCCGACGTGAAAACGGCATGGTGCCGCTTCGTTCCAATTCCAGATAGGTCGAAAGCGGCATTCGATTCCTACGATAAATTTCGTGGTAACCAACGCGTAACGTTTTGAGGTGGGGCGTCAATTGGTCCCGATAGTCCTTGAAACATCCACCCTTGGGTGCCACGCGTGTTTTGGCGATTTCGTCCGCCGTCAAATGTGCGATAAGGTCTATCTCCTGTTTCTCCACAGTCCCCTCCGGCCACAGCGTCGGTACGATTAATTCGTCACCGGCTTGTAAGTCCGCAGCACGCTTAATATGTGGCGCATGGTTTGCCCAAATGACCATCGGGTGTCCGTCTGTGACACGTAGTGAGCGTCCGTCAACAGTTACAATGTCAATCATCACCCCATGATATTCGCGGCGCGACAAGGCTTGCAAGGGCTTATAGCAAGTCTCCTGTTTCTCAAGGTCAAACGAAAGCAAGAGGATTGGAGCTTTGGAGCTTTGGAGCTTTGGAGCTTTTCCCCCAGTGCTCCATCTCCCTATCTCCCCATCTCCCCAATGCCCAGTGTTGATGCCTTCTGGTTCTATGAGTGTCACACCCGCGACCTTACGCACGGCTTCGGGATACTGGCGTTCCAAATCGGTAAAATAGTCGCCGATGCGAACACATACAACCCCCCTGCCCCCCTTTGGAACAACCCCCTGGCCCCCTTTATTAAGGGGGAAAGGGGACAGCCCGTCCCCATTCTTCACGAACAGTATCTCATTTTCGGACAAACAATGTCCCCCCAGGCCCGGCCCTGGATAAAACGGCATAAACCCATACGGCTTTGTTGCGGCAGCTTCGACGATTTCCCAAACATCCAGCCCCATCTTGTCGCACATCAATGCCATTTCATTGACGAGACCAATATTCACACTACGAAAGGTGTTTTCGAGAAGCTTTACCATCTCTGCGGCTCTCGTAGAAGAGACAGGCACAACCTTACTGATGAATTGCTGGTAGAAGGTTTTAGCAATCTCAGTGCATTTGGGCGTGATACCACCCACGATTTTGGGCGTGTTTGACAGGGTATAGATTTCGTTTCCTGGGTCGATTCGTTCTGGAGAGAAAGCCAAAAAGAAATCTCTGCCAACTTTGAGCCCACTTTCTTCCTCTAACTTAGACATCACTATCTCTTCAGTCGTGCCTGGGTATGTCGTGCTTTCCAGGATAATCAGTTGGTTGGCTCGTATATACCTGGCTATTTGCTCTACTGCGCTGATGATATAGCTCATATCCGGTTCCTTGCTTTTACCCAGCGGCGTTGGAACGCAGATGTCAATGGTATCAAGTTCGGCGAGAACCGCATAGTCGGTCGTCGCAGCAATTCGACCTGAGCTCACAAAGGTCGTTAGTTCTTCGGAGTCGATGTCTTCGATATAGGATATTCCTCGATTGATGGCTTCGACTTTGTTTGTGTCAACGTCTATTCCTGTGACCTGGAATCCCGCTCTGGCGATTGAAACCGCTAAAGGCAAACCGACGTATCCTAATCCAATCACCCCAGCGCGGGCGATACGATTTTCAATTTTTTTTCTCAACATGATAATTTCTCTCATTTTTGATTGAAGATTGAAGAATGAAGATTGAAGATTGAAAAAGATTGCCTGCAATCTTCAATCTTCAATCTTCAATCTTCAATAGTCAATCTTCAATTAAAACGCATACCCCAATGTGAAGAAACTTCTTTTTCCTAAACGTTGTATGCTCAAGGCATAGTCCATAGTCAGGAAGCTACCTTTTGTCACTTCCCACTTTAACCCCGCGCCCACTGTCGGCTTGAGGTTATATTTGACCAGGTCAGTGTATTCTAAATCGGTGTTTCGGGCTTCTGCATACAAATCATCGAGACCAGTTCTGACGGAGAAGAGTTTGAAAATCGTCAACTCAGAGCCCAAATGCAACTTTAAGGGATGCTGCCGCATCTGGTCGAAATCAAGCATAAAGGCTAACGTATGCTTATCGCCCAAATTGATTCGATAGGCGCCGCCGGCGCAGATGGACATCGGCACGGTTTCCTTGTAGTGGTCAGAGTAAATGATGGTAAAGTTATCGTGCAAAATCGCGCCGACGCTGAAGCGCTCGGTCAACTTATACAGGAGAGCAACGTCGAAGCCTATCCCCCCCGCTTGGGTGAACGTATTACTGAGGTCTAGCCGTTTGTAAATATATTTCAAATTGCCGCCTACAGACAACCCCCTGGCCCCCGTAGCAGAAGTTGCCAAACTTCTGGAATACCCCAGTCCATAAGCGTAAGACATGGTTAGGGCTGCTTCTGTATTACTGAGACTTCCGGTCTCTTTGCCCTCCTTATCGTAGGTGATAACATCGCCCACGCCGTAGTAAGTGAGGTTGAGCCCCAGCATGCCCCAATTGCTAATCGGAAATGCCATAGTAGTGTTGGCGTAATTGGTGTCAAGTGCGCTTAATCTATCCATGATGGAAATCGCAGTACCGGTTAACTGCGCCAGACCGGCTGGATTCCAATACGCGGCCGAAACATCGTCAGCTAAAGCAACGAAAGCACTGCCGACGGATGTCGCCCTGGCGCCCGCGCCGATTTCCAAAAACGATGCCGGATTTGCCTGCGGCGCTTGCGCCTGGGCAAAAGGGGGTATGAATAACAATACTAAAAGCCAGATAAGCCATATTCGGTTCATACTATTCTCCTCCATAATGTATCAACTTAAGGATTATCATTAGACAAAACCGCTATATTTCAAAAGCAAACGGGGGAGAGGGGTAAGGGGGCAAGGAAGATTGATGATGGTTGCTTGATGACCCTGGATTGATGATTGATGATTGTAGATTGTTGCTTGAAAATGCAATCATCAATCGACAATCGACAATCGACAATCCAAGGGCAATCAACAATCGACCATTGACAATCCAATTGCCGTCTTGCCATCTTGCCCATTAGCCATTACTCTCTTTATTATAACTAGCAACTCAGGTTATTATAAATTCATATCCGTTCTGATTGAAACCAGTCAACAGTTTTCATCAACCCAGCAGTTAAATCAACTTTGGGTTCATAGCCCAGGATAGTTTGCGCTTTGCTGATGTCCGCTAACGAGTGAAGAATGTCGCCGGGGCGTTCGGCAACATGCACCGGTTCAAGGTCTGAGTCTAAAAGTTTTCGAATCCTATCAGCTAATTCATTGATAGTCGTTCGTTGTCCGCAGGCGATATTAACCACCTGTCCGGCCGCTCCTTCAGCATCACAAGCTAACAAGTTGGCACGGACGGCATTTGCTACGAAGGTGAAATCGCGTGATTGTTCTCCATCTCCGTATATCTTCGGTGGCACACCGTCTAAAAAAGCCTTGATGAAAATTGAGATGACGCCGGAATAGGGAGAATGCGGGTCTTGTTTGGGACCAAAGATGTTAAAATAGCGCAAGCAGATGGTTTCCAGGCCATAAAGTGCAGTGAACAACTGGCAATATTGTTCGCCCACATATTTGGTAAGGCCGTAGGGCGAGATGGGCCTGGCTGGCATCTCTTCTCGCTTGGGCAACGTGGGAGTATCACCATACACTGAGGAGGAAGCGGCGTAGATAACCCGTTTGACTTGCGCCTCGCGCGCCGCTACTAAGACATTCAATGTCCCCGTAATATTCACGTTATTAGTGGTAATTGGGTCATCTATTGACCGCGTCACTGAAGGCAGCGCAGCCTGATGTAACACGTAATCCACACCCTTGACCGCCTCACGTACTCGCTCTAAATCCCGGATGTCCCCTTTTATTAGTTCAATCCTACCATCCAATCCCACAAGATTCTGAGTTTTCCCTGTGGTGAAATTGTCAAGAACTCTCACATATTCACCACGGCGAACAAGGGCTTCTACGATGTTGGAGCCGATAAAGCCAGCGCCCCCTGTTACGATATATTTAGACATTAGCCATACTCCTCTTAGGATTGTTGATTGTCGATTGTCGATTGTTGATTGTTGATTGTCGATTGTCGATTGTTGATTGTCGATTGTCGATTGTTGATTGTCGATTGTCGATTGTTGATTGTCGATTGTCGATTGTTGATTGTCGATTGTCGATTGTTGATTGTCGATTGTCGATTGTCGATTGTTGATTGTCGATTGTTGATTGTCGATTGTCGATTGTTGATTGTCGATTGTCGATTGTCGATTGTTGATTGTCGATTGTCGATTGTTGATTGTCGATTGTCGATTGTCGATTGTCGATTGTTGATTGTCGATTGTTGATTGTCGATTGTCGATTGTTGATTGTCGATTGTCGATTGTTGATTGTCGATTGTCGATTGTTGATTGTCGATTGATGATTGTCGATTGAGGGATTGCTTCGGAAGCCTCGCAACCTTCGGCTTATACAATCAACAATCATCAATCATCAATCATCAATCCGAATACTCCCGCCCCTGCGACGGGGAAGCAAACTTCGACTGCGGTTGGCAGGTTGCGAGGCTGATAGTATTCTGCGGTTACGGCTTGAACCAAAGGTTGGACTCTATCTGCTTCGACCAACGCGGAAATGCAGCCTCCTAAGCCGGCGCCAATACGACCGGCGCCCAGCACTCCATCCACATCAGAAGCAATATCGACCAGTGTATCTAATTCTTCACAACTGACGGCGTATCCGCCTGGCTGTTTATACAACTGAGCGTTTGCGGCATGATGTGGGTTTCCACTGCGCAGGGCTTTTATCAATTGGTCTAATACTGTATCATCAAGTTCGGATTCGACTGTTATTCTGGTGCTACTACTGCGAATGCTGATGCGGTCTCCTTCATGGGAAAAGCGGATTAATTGACCAAAGGCGGCGATGTCGCCTTGGTGTAAAAACTCTGCGGCTTTTTTGCTGCGTTCACATTCTGCCAGCCCGAACATACACACGCCGCGGACGCGGTAGCCTTCTGAGGGTTCGTCATGAGTTTGATACAGTTTGTGCAACTCGCCTGCGTGAAATGGCAACTTGAGGTTTAATTGCTCTCTGCTGATTCTCAACGGTAGAGATTTTATCAATTCGTATAAATAGGTTTCGTCAACCTTTAGGTTTTCCGTGTTCAGGTCGCGTAGATATTTTACCTGCCCATCAAGGGTAGAAAATCTATGTTTCAGCAGCAGCATGCCAATTTCATACGCTGCCACGCGTTCGTTGAATATACTCTTCGCTCCTGCCGCTTTTTTGGCTTCCACCAGGCTATTGCACACCACCACCCGGTAATCATTGGGGAATGGAGCATAATCCACTTTTATTGGAAAGAAGCTGATAGTTGAAATAAAACCTTGCTTAGATAGCTTAATGGCAGCGTGGTCGCCTTTACCGCCGCGAGTGCCAACATACCATTCGGCTGTACCACAAAGGTCAACCAGGTCGTTTGGCGAGAGGCTCAAGTCATTTATCGCGACGGCTGCTTCTGCGGAAGCGACCACCAACGCTGATGAGGAACCAAGCCCTGCGGCCATTGGGATATCACCATCGACGAGAAGGTTCATGCCACTAATCCTTGTGGTATAACTGCCATCATCTGCACGATGTACCTCTTGAAGGTATAGAAGTGCTGCCTTGACATAATTCGACCAATCACCGGCTATGCCTTGCCGTTTTCTCTCATCACTTTGTTCTTGCGTCCACTGCGCCCAATCGGTGATTTTTTCTGGCGGCAATTGATGGCTAATAGAGAAGCGTCGTGGTGGAAATTTGGGATTAAGATTATGTAAAATTACCTGGTCATCCTCTCTCTTTGAAGCGACAATTCTGATTTCGTTAGACGCAATGGGATTCACGGAGCCGCCTCGGTGGTCAATATGCATGCCCACTAAATTAATTCTCGCCGGCGCTCTGGCGATAATGACTTTATGTTCGATGCCGTAGATGCGACCAAACTCATGCAACATTCTGGCGTATCGATGTACTTGCTGTTGTATAAACTCCGGTCGGTCGCCGTAAATCTCTTTAAATGGTTGCAAGATGTTAGAATGGAAATTAGTAAAGGTTAGTTGACGTAGCGGTTGCATAACTTGTTCTTCCTTTGTTTTGTTGAAACCATGGTCGATTATGGTTTCAACAAGTCATTTTTTTGATTGAAGAATATTTCTATCAATCTTCAATCTTCAATAATCAATCTTCATTATTTTTGTTTTTTTGATAGTCGATTATCAAAAAAACAAGACCTTTGATAAAGGGTTTGGAGAAGTTGGACATCAGCTTCTGTTTGCTCAACCCCGCGCATTTTCATGTTTTCTTTGACATTGGCAATGAGTCGATCCAGTTTGCAGGGGGAAAAATCTCCAGCCTTGCCCCACAAGAAGGAAGGAACTATCTTTGGCACTGTGCCCCCGGATATATTACAGCCAACACCGATTATGGTGCCTGCGGGGATAAGGGTGCCGATTCCCATTTGAGTATAATCTCCGATGAAGCAGCCGACTTTAGTTTGGTTGGAATCAAGGCTTTTCCCATTGATGACGACTCTGATAGTCTCATAGTTTTTACAATTGCTGTTAGTCGTCAAGGCATCTAAATCGACCCACTCTCCAATGTATGAATGCCCAATATATCCCAGGTACGGTTTGCTGCTGTAGCCATGGAATATTGAGGCATAGACCTCGCCACCCACTCGACAATGTGGCCCAATGCTTGTACCTTCGCGGATTTTCGCGGCTTCAACTCTGGTATATGGGCCGATGAATGCCGGGCCATTGATGCTGGTATACGGTGTAATGGTAGCATGTTGACCGATAACAATAGGTCCTTCAGTGGCGTCAAGAACTACGCCGGCTTCAACTTGAGCGTCAGTTCTGATTAATACATCGTATTTATTGCCGTAGATGGTAACACTGGGGTCAATAAATCCCTGTATCTGAGGTTCCAGACATGAGACGTCTAGCTTAATCGCCCAAGGGTTTAAATACGCCAAATCCCAAGGGTAATTAATCATTTCGGCTTCTATTGGCGTCACTTTCTCGGCATGCTTCTTAAATATCTCCGCTGCGAGGAGCGGCGGTTTTTGCCAAATCTCGTAAGCAAAACGCGTCCATTCTTCAGGCTTGATGCTCTGTGATGTTTGGCCTGTCACCCGGGCGGCGACAAACTCTTCATCGTGAAGGAACAACTCATCTTCTCCTTGAAGCGGGATTTCAATATCCAGATAGGGGTTGGCAAAGAGTCTGCCGTTGAGCAACAAGCAGTCCTCGCCTGCGATGGCAGAGAGTTGATTATAGGAGTGCGCAAAGATTTTTTGTTTTAAAGTCGGTATGAGGTAATCTCGGCTCAACAAATGCAATTTCGCCTCCGGATAGAGCCGAACCAGTTTTTCTCTTAACGTTGACATGCCGCAAAGAAGTTCGTAAACCGGATGTGTATAAGTCAGAGGAAGCAGGTTTTCGAATCCCTTATCTTCAAATATACCAATATTTCGAACAAATTTACTGCTCTTTTTATTCATTAGACGCCCCATGTAATGGAATTGGAGCCGTGGAGAGTTGGAGCTCCCAACCCCCCTACGCTCCAGTTCTCCAACGCTCCAGTTCTCCAGTGCTTTTGTTTTCTGTGGATACCGTAAGCAAATTAATCAATGCCTGTGCGAGTTTTTCCGGACGGTGGCGGAGTACAGTTTTGCGAGTTCCCCGTTCAACAATCTCGTCTTCGCAAAGCATATCTTCTTCATGCACCTTGATATTCGAAAGGTTATCGCTTTTGGGGTCAAAAAGCACTTGAACGCTGTTTGCCTTCTTGACTGGTCCGATAGTATTTGAGAGTGCTTTTATCCTGGCTGAAATGGTACTTAATTTCGCAAAATCAGCATCGCCTATCTCCCCTCTTGGGAGGGGCCGGGGGTGGGTGGGCGACCCGTGAAGCATTTCGATGGCTTCTGAGGCATACTGCATAATGCCGGCGAATTGTTCGGCTAATTGTTCTCCGATATATTGGTCAAGGAGTTCCTTCCGCGCGGGCTTGTTATTAGCCAGGACATAATCAAGGTTGAAATCGGCATGATGAGTAATGGCGCGCACATAATCAGAAATAGAATAGTTATCTGTCTCACCAGGTTCATTCATCACATTACAGACCAATATTTTAGTAGCGGTTGAATGTTTGAGCGCTTCGGCAATCCCGTTCACCAACAGATTGGGGATGATGCTGGTGTAAAGGCTGCCTGGTCCGAGAATTATAGCATCGGCTTGCTTGATTGCTTCTACTGCTTCAGCAAGAGCTTCGCAGACAAATTTCTTTGCGTTAATTCCGCCTTCCGCATTCGTTCTCGGCTCTAAATAGACCCGTTTAATCGGTTCTCGATTCCCGCGTTTAGGGATAAGTGATTCACCGCGAATCACTTCACCATCAGCTAATTCCGCGCAAAGCAGTGTTCCTTCAAGCGTCGCTGGGAGGATTTTCCCCTTGACCGCGAGTACAGTGGAAGCAACTTGAATGGCCTTTGGGAAGTTGTCATTATTCAATTTCGCCAGGGCACACAGCAGCAGATTTCCCACGCTATGTCCCGCCAGGCTGCCATTGCCGTCAAACCGGTATTCGAAGAGTTTGGTCATGCCCTTTGCTTCATCAGAGAGCGCGACGAGGCAGTTACGAATGTCGCCGGGTGGCAAGACGCCAAATTCATCGATTAACTTTCCGGAACTGCCACCATCATCAGATACCGAAACGATAGCGGTTAAGTCTTCAAGAGAAACAAGATTAGATTTATTGTTACCATTGATGTAGCATTTCAACCCCCGCAGCAAGGTTGATAAGCCTGTTCCACCACCAATACAGACAAGTTTCAAAGCGGTTTTTCGATTCATAATATTCTCCCTTCCCTTGAGGGATTGATGATTGATGATTGTTGATTGATGATTGTCGATTGAAGGAAAGTTTTTTCAATCAACAATCAACAATCGACAATCGACAATCAGTTCACCAAACTGCAATCTTATGCAACCGTTTTTGGGTTGTGTTCCCTGGCTTCTTGGTGACTATTCTAAATTCACAAAAATAAACGCCGCGCGCTAACCCTTCTCCGAAGATATCTGTGCCATCCCACGCAATGCGGTGTTCGCCAGATTCCAGTTCCTCGCCCTTCAGTTGCTTCAACAGAACTAAGTTGCCGCCGGCATCATAGATGGACATCACGGCGCTGTTGACGGCGTTGCTTAAGACGTAAAGGATGGTGGTACTTCCTCCCGGCTTAAAGGGGTTGGGATAGTTCAGCAGTTTCAAGAGTGGCGCGTCACCCGTTCCCACAACCGTGTATTCTACGGTCTCTTCGGTGTAGTTGCCGGCTTTGTCGGCGATGTGGAAAGTGACGCTATGTTGTCCGCTGTTGAGGATGAAGCGACCAGAGGGAAGCGTGTATTTACCCTTGCTCTCTCCCACGGCGGGGGGAGTTAGCAGAAGCGCTTGCTTCGGATTATGGTCAAACATAACGTAAATGTTCTGCTCATCTATACCACTCGCCGCCTGGTTTTCGGAGGTATCAATCACTTCGACGGCGATTTCTGGTGTCGGGGATATTTGTCCGCCAGGAAGTGGCTCTTTACTGATAATCTGCGGTGGAGTGTTATCCAGAATCACGCTGAAGGTTTTGGCGATAACCGAAACCCCGGTAAGCGAGTCAATAATTTCTATGTTGATGGTGTAGGTCCCATCGGTACAATCGGAACCATCTTGTTTTTTGCCATCCCACTTGAGTTCATAAGTCGTGTCCTTCAGTTGCGTTGTCTGTTCCCACTGGTAGATGAGATATTGGCGCCAGTTCTCTATTTTTACGGTGACGTTGGAGTCGTTGCGGAGAGCGTACAGAATCACTGCTTCATCTTTAACCCCATCGCCGTTAGGACTGAACTCTTGCGGCTCGACCAGCGCTTGCTGCAAAAAAGAAGGCCGAGTGAGCCGGGCGACTGAAGGTTTGCTTTGGTTTCCCAGGTTCCCATTGCCAACCACATCGAAGACGCTGTTTTCGGCGATTTGCACCCAAATTCCGTCGGGTAGACTCCCAGTCTTCGGCGGGACAGGTCCGCTCGTAGGATTACCTGTAACTTGCCAGGAGCTCAGAATCTGTACCTGTTCCTGGGTGAGTTGAACTACAACTTTGTTTTCAACCACCACTGGTGATTGGTGATTGGTGATTGGTGATTGGTGATTGGTGGTTGACCAATCACCAGTAACCAGTAACCAGTCACTCCTTAACTCCAATTGTTCTTCTAATTTATCGGGATTGCTCAAATTCACATAGAAGTCTTCCTGACTAACATTGCTAATCAATTCATCAAAAGGCAAGACTAAATAGGCGATTTTTTGTTCGACTGGCTGAAGAAGGTTTACATATGAAAGGAGTTGGGGTCTTTTCAACTCCAGCGTCACTTTAACCTCTGCGTCTTCGCTTTCGTTCATCGCCGCATCTCTGAATTTGACCTTGATATTCTTGTCACCATCGTTGCCGACGACGTTCACGACGATTTCTGCCGCGACGACAACCCCCTGGCCATCCCCCTTAATAAAGGGGGGAAGGGGGGTTGTAAGGGGGAATGGTATCCACTGGAAGGTGTTCGTATCGTTGATGACGTCCCCGGCGATAAACATCTCCACCGCATCTTCAGCCGTCAAGTTCAATTTAACCGAACGCGAGCGGGATATAGCCCTTCCTCCATCCTCCCCCACGTGGGGGTGCTCACCTTCTATGATAGCGTTAGATTCAAGAGGCGGAGTACTATCGAGCGTTATCAGAAGGGACTTATCCATTGCCGTAAACGCAACGGCATCTTCCAGGGTAATCTCCGCGATATAGTCTTTGGCATCCTGGAGGTCAACCGTTTGCCAAATGTAAGTGTAGGAGCCGTCGCCTCTGTCCGTTAGCTTTTGGGCGCCGGTGTCGTATTTAACCTCTTCGGATTTGATTCTTATGGTGCCATTTAGCCTGGTTTCGCCGGTTTGCGCGGTCGTTTTGATTACAACTACTTGCCCCGGATGGTATATTCCGTCGTTATCGGAGGGGTTGTTAGCATCATAAGATTCCACGGCCTCAATAACTGGCGCGGTTTGGTCTAAGGTGACGCTGGCTTCCACCTGTTCACTCTCGTTGCCTGCGCCGTTGCGGAATCTGGCGCGCACCCGCTTTTTGCCATCACTCTTGATTAAATTGACCTGAAGTTCCACTGAGGAATTAGGATTTCGGATTTCGGATTTCGGAATTAAGGAACTTTCTTTTACTTCCGCCTTCCGCCTTCCGCCTTCCGCCTTCTCATAAGGAATCCACCGGAAGGTGCTGGCTGAAGGCACAATGTCACCATCAACGTACATCTCGGTAGCACCCTCTGCCGATAATCTCAAGTTGACGGTTGGAGAATTGGTGTACGTTTCTCCGCCGTTGATGACGATGCTGGGCAAGGTCGGTCCGGGTTGGTCTAAGATGATGCTGGCTTCTATTCTTATGCTCTCGTTACCCGCGTCGTCGCGGTATTTTATGCCAACCCACTTTTTGCCATCCCCCTCTGTCACTTCGACCTGCTTCACTGATTGGTATAGTATCCACCGGAAAGTATTGTTGCGAGTCATTTCGTTAGCAACTGATGCGGTTACATCGCCATCAATATACATCTCAGTCGCGTCTTCTGCCAACAAATTCAAGGTAACCGCGCGGGAGTCAGTCTCTATTTCGCCGGCGTTGATGACTAGTCGAGTGTTTGTCGGGGCGGTAGTATCCAGGGTAATCGAAGCCTCTACCGGCAAACTATCATTTAAAGCCTCGTCTCTGAATTGCACTCTGACTGTTTTCTTGCCATCGCCTTCAGTAAGTTGAACCTCTTTCCAAACTTTCTCCTCTTGTTTCTTTTGCTCAAAAGAAATAAGGGGAAGCCATTTAAAGGTTGCGGCATCCTCCACAACGTCGCCTTCAATGCGGATTTCGGATGTCGGAAGCAAACTTTTAGACAAAGTTTGCTTTACAAAAGAGGGGATGTCGGATGCAGGAATGCTGACTTCGAGAAGGACACGCCGCTCATTGGTGAACTCATCTTCGTTATTAATGGTCAACTTTCCACCAGTTGGGGGTTCATTATTGATGGTGATAATTAAAGATTCATCGACGGCTTGCTGACCCAGCGTGTCTTGCAACGTCACCTTGACAACGTAATCCGCAGCACTTTTCAGCCCAGATGTATCCCACAGATAGCTATAAGAACCGACTTCGGAAGTCGGAACCAAACTTTTAGACAAAGGTTGTTCAAAATTCGCAATGTTGATACCTGAATCGTAGGCGTTTATTTGCGACTTAATTTGCACCATTGCTTTCAGACCCGTCTCTGCTTCGGCGGCTGTGATGAGGATAACGATGGGTTGTCCAGCGTGATAAATTTCATCCGCATCCGTAGGGTTATCCTTATCTTCCGAGTCCACTGATTGGATGACCGGCGGGTATTCATTCAAGAACAAGGTGGCTTCGGCGACACGACTTTCGTTGCCTGCCGCGTCTTGATGTCGAACCCTAATCACCTTTGCACCATCACCGGGGGTTAGGTTGACGACCAATTCAGCTACTCCCTCGCTCTCTGGGAGAGGGCCGGGGTGAGGGTACGGAATCCACTCAAAGGTGTTGGTATCATCGACTAAGTCTCCTTCAATCCACATCTGGACACTATCCTGCGCGGCAATTTTAAGCGTAAGCGTACGACTTTTCGTTTCGGTTGGTAAGTGCCCAATAGAGCCGCGCGCCTCTACGGTATCAATCACCAAAGTCCCGCTGGCCGGGGGCGTATTGTCGACCATAATCGTCAGAGACGTATCGGTGGTTTGATGGGAAGCTAAGTCTTTTACCGTCGCTTCCACAACGTAATCCGAAGCTTCCTTTAGCCCTTTCGTTTCCCAGAGGTAACTGTATTTTCCCGCACCGTCATCTGTGAGTCTTTGAACGCCGGAATCATAAGTAGCTTTACTGGAGCGGATGCTAATTGTACCTTTGAGCCCGGTCTCAGGTTTCGCAACTTCCACGATGAGTTTTACCGTTTCACCGGCGTGATATTGGTTGTCGTTATCCAAACTTTTAGAAAAGGTTTGCTCATCAGTTGCATCGTCTGATGTCACGGTCAAGATTTGGGGTGCTTCCGTGTCGAGGATAATAGTATCTGCAACCGGTCCGCTCTCTCGTTTCAGATTATCTCTGAAGGTTACTTTAATCGTCTTTTCCCCATCACCTTGAGTCAACTTAACTGTAAGCGCGGTTGCATTACCCACACCCTGCCTCCTCCCAAGAGGTGAGTAGGGAATCCACTCAAAAGTATTGCTGTCGTCTTTGACGTCACCTTCAATGAGCATTTCGATGGCTTTACCGGAGAAAATCTGCAGTTCAACCGATGCTAGCCTGGTGTATTCGTCGCCGTTGTTTATCGTCACCGACTCCTGCGCGGACGGGCTGGTGAGAGCGAGAATTAACGAGGTATCCACGGTTTCATTCCCAACGATGTCCTGAAGTTTGATTTCAACGTTATAGTCTTCAGCGGCGCGGAAGTGCTTGGTCTCCCAAAGGAAGCTCAATTCCCCCTTTTCCGAAGGGGGGTGGTCATCTTTCGTCAGTCTTTGAGAGCCAGAATCGTAGCCGGCGGTTTCGGAGGTGATGCGCAGAGAGCCGTTCACGTCTTGTTCTTCGCCCTCTGACTTTATTGTTATCTTGATGGTTTCGCCAATATGATAGCGCCCGCTGTTATCTTCAGGGTCGGCAAGGTTTTGCGACGTCACCGCGGTGATTTTGGGAGGCGTCGTATCAAGCGTTATCGTCGCTTTCGCTTCTCCCCCGATGTTGCTTAGGTCATCTCTGAATGCCACCTTGACGGTTTTCACCCCGTCACCCGCGGTTAAATACACCGCGATAGGGGAAACATAAGGAATCCATTTAAACGTATTCTCTGCTTCAGTTATCTTTATATCGCCGCTGAGGTACATTTCCACCGCATCAACAACCCCCTGTGCCACTGGCAGCTGGCTGCCAGTGGAGGGGACAGCCGCTAGCTTCACGGAGACAACATTCTTGGTCGTATATTCTGAGTTCAGCAGTTTAGAAGCTAAACTGCCGCCTCCCTCGAGGAGAATATTGCCACTCGGACCGGTCGTATCAAAGACGATGGTTTTAACGGCAACGTCGCTCTCATTTTTGGCGGCATCTCTCACTTTAAGCGCGAGTTGTTTTTCCCCATCTTCGGCGGTAAGATTGATAGTCAGTTGGTCGCGGACAGGAATCCACTCAAAAGTGTTGGTATCGTCGATGATGTCGCCGTTGATGTACATTTCTTTAACCCCCGCGCCAGCCGCTAAGCTCAAGTTGAGCGATGTCGATGCCGTTCGAATCTCCTCGCCGTTGATTTTGATTTTCGACGCATCAATTTTGACGACTGGAATAGCCGGCGGTTCGTTATCTATGGTGATAGAAAGAGAATTGTCAGAAACTTCCTGTGAAAGACCGTCTGACAATACGGCTTCCACTGAATACTCCCCCTGCGCCAGGTCGGTTGTATCCCAGAGGTACGTATACCGCCCATTGCCTTCATCAATCATCTTTTGCGGTCCTGAATCGTAATAATTAGCTTTAGACGTTATTCTAACCGTCCCCAAAAGCCAGGCCTCGTCTTCAGCACCCCAAATAACTATCTTGATGGTTTGCCCGGCATGGTAGTATTCATCGTTATCCGAGGTATCTCTTTCATCCCAGGAATCGACCCGGATGATTTTGGGTGGTGTCGTGCTGAAGATTATCGTTGTTCTAACGTCTTCGCTTTCGTTGCCTGCTTTATCTTTAAATTTTGCGCTGACAACTTTTTCTCCGGCCCCATCGGTCAAATTTAGCACAAATTCACTTCCGACTTCCGACTTCCGACTTCCGACTTCCGAGGGGTACGGAATCCATTCAAAGGTATTAGTATCATCCACGACATCTCCGCTGAGGTACATTTCCACCGCGTCACTGGAATCAGCTTTTAAGGTGACGGACCGAACCATGGTGCGCAGGGCATTATCATTGACCGTAATTCTCCCAATCGGCGGCGTATTGTCAATTATCAAGGTCAGCGGACTAACCCCCCCCAACCCCCCCGTCAACGGGGGGGTAAAGGTCACTTCGCGTTCGAGCACGTCTACCAGCTTAGCTTCCACAATATAATCCCGCGCTTCCTGTAGCCAGTTAGTATTCCAGAGGTAGCTGTAGGAACCGTTCCCTTCGTCGGTTAGCTTTTGTAGTCCGGAATTATAGTTGACCTTCTCGGATTTAATCTGAAGGTTACCGCTGAGTCCTGATTCTTGTCCTTGAGTTGTAAACCGGAGTATAATAGATTGCCCGGCGTGGTAGTAATTATCATTGTCTTCGGGGTTCGTAGCGTCTTGCGATGCAACGCGGCTGATAACCGGCGGTTCCGAATCGAAAATGATACTGGCTTCCACAGGCGCGCTTTCGATTCGGGCAAAATTCCGCACTCTGGCACTGACACGCTTTTCTCCATCGCCCTCCGTTAAAGTCACCTGCTTTTGGGACGCAAAGGCTATCCACTCAAAGGTTTCTGGAGTATCGACAATATCTCCCTCAAGATACATTTCCACGGCATTCTTAGCAGTAATCGTTACAGTCACCACGGTAGAAGCAGTATACGATTTGCCCTCTGCGATGGAAAGCTGAAGTGCTCTGGGAGACGCGCGGTCTAAAGTGATACTGGCTTTATGGGGCTCACTTTCATTGAGAGCGGCATCGCGGAACTTCACCAACACTTCCTTTTTGCCCTCTTCATCGGTCAAACTAACCGCCAATGTCGGCACGAAAGCTATCCATCGAAAGGTATTGCCGTCTTTTACGACATCGCCTTCAATATATATCTCTGTCCCGGCGGGTTCAACCTCTGCGCCAAGGGAAACGGTCAGGCGTACCGAACGCGAGTCAGTAGAACTTTGGCCGTCGTTGATTACCAGCGTGCCTTTCGGCGGCGGCGTATTGTCGAGGCTTATTGTCAGGGAGCTATCCAACGTTTCTCTACTTAGAGAATCTTTGAGTTTGACCTCCACTAAATAATCCCGCGCTTCAGGCAAACCGTCAGTTATCCAGAGGTAACTGTAAAAACCGTTTCCTTCGTCCTTCAAAGGTTGTACGCCGAAATCGTAGGAAACGCTTTGAGACTTGATTGAAATGGTCCCAGCCAGTTTGGTCTTAGAAGTTGCTGCTTCGGCTCGGATTTCAATCTGCTGGCCGGAATGATAATAATTATCGGCGTCTTGAGGATTGTTGGTATCTCGCGATTGAACCTGTTGGACAACGGGAGGCGTCGAGTCCAAAATAATCTTCGCTTCTGCATACTCACTTTCTATCCTTTCAGCGTTTCTAAATTTGACCCTGACGCGTTTTTCGCCATCTCCTTTGGTCAATGTCACCTCCGTCTTCAGCACATACTTAATCCAGCCATACGTATTCGCGTCGGGCAGGACATCACCTTCAATGTACACTTCAGCAGCGTTTTGAGCCTCAATGGTGAGCGTAACTGTCCGAGACGCAGTGTACTTTTCGCCGCCGTTAATGACGACACTGAGATTGCGGGGCGCTTGTTTATCCAACGCAATAATCGCTTTGGCAGGCAGGCTCTCATTGAGCGCAGCGTCGCGGAACTTCACCAAAATTTCCTTTTCGCCCTCTTCATCGGTCAAATTAACCACTAACGATACTCCCTCTCCCCCTTTCAGAGAGGCGGGGAAAGGGTACGGAATCCATTGGAAAGTGTTGCTGTCTTTCACAATATCCCCGTCCAGATAGACCGCCGTGGCGCCTTCCGCGGATATAGACAAACGAACCGAGCGCGAACCAGTAATCTGCTTCCCTTCATTGATAATCAGTTGTCCTTTTTGAGGAGGAGTGTTGTCTATGGTTATCAGCAGGGAATTGTCAACCACTTCATGATTGGCGGCATCCGAGAGTTTAACTTCGACCCTGAAGTCCGACGCTTCAGGCAAACCTTCCGTGTCCCAAAGAAAACTATAAGAGCCGTTTCTTTCATCCAGTAGCGTTTTGCTGCCGGAATCGTAGTCCCCAGTAGCGGAATGAATTTGGATGGTTGAGGTCAAGCCAGTTTCTTTTTTCGCTGTTTCCACGAGAATTTTAATGCGCTGCCCAGCATGATAATAATTATCCGCATCTTTCGGGTTATTAACATCCTGGGATTGGAAGGAGGAAATTACCGGCGCGGTCATATCAAGGATAATCGTATCTTCGACAAACTCACTTTCGAGTTCGGCGCTGTTTTTGAATTTGACCTTCACACGCTTTTCCCCATCCCCTGGTGTCAGTGTTACTGTTTTCTTCGTGGCATAAGGAATCCAGGTAAAGGTTTTTAAATCATAAATCACATCTCCCGAAATTAACATCTGTTCGGCATTTTGGGCGGAGAGGGTCAACTCAACTGTCCGAGACACCGTATACGCTTCGCCAGTCGCAATTTTAATACTAATCTCCTTGGGGGAAGACCTATCCAGTGTAATCGTGGCTTTAACTGGCAGGCTTTCATTGAGTGCGGCGTCGCGAAACTTCGCCGACACTTCCTTTTCACCATCTCCGTCGGTCAAATTCACCACCATTCCGAATTCCGAGGGGTACGGAATCCATTGGAAGGTATTGCTATCGGCGACGATGTCGCCAGAAAGATACATCTCCACTGCCTCATCGGCTGACAGAGTCAAGCTGACAGAACTTGAAGCGGTAATTGCTTGCCCGGAATTTATCATTACTTTCCCGTTTTGCGGTGGGGTGTTGTCTAAAATAATGACCAGCGAGGTGTCTGTAACTTCTCTATCCAAAATATCAGATAGATTCACTTCTATTTGGTAATCTTGCGCTTCGAGTAAGTCTGTCGTATCCCACAGGTAATTATAAGTGCCATTCCCTTTATCCTGGAGTTTTTGACTGCCGGAATGATAATTTCTACTATCCGACTTGATTTGTATATCCCCTATCAAACCAGTTTCCAGCTCGGCTGTTTCAATAATAATGTTGATTTTTTGATTGGAATGATAGTGATTGTCATGGTCGGCCGGATTACCCGCATCCTGTGATTGAATACTACTGATAGCAGGTGGAGTAGTATCTAAAATAATCGACGCTTCCACCGAGTTGCTTTCTAACTTCAAGACGTTTCGGAACTTCACGCTGATGGTTTTTTTACCATCGCCTACCAGTAGCGTCACTTTTTGCATTGAGGCATAAGGAATCCACTCAAAAGTAGTAGCATCATTCACCACATCACCACTAATGAACATCTCGGTTGCATTGTCCGCTTCCAGCGTTAGGATTACCGTGCGTGCATCGGTATAGGTTTTACCTCCTTCAATAAGGATACGTCTCGCGTTGGGCGCGGTTCTGTCAAGCTTGATGGTATCGGTGGCGATATCGCTTTCGTTCTTCGCCGCATCGCGGAAGCGCACCTGCACTTTCTTTTCGCCATCGCGTTCGGTGAGGTTCACCAGTAGCGGCGTCGAATAAAGAATCCATTCAAAGGTATTGGTATCATCCACCACATCACCACTGATGAACATCTCCGCTGCCCCCGTCGCGGATGGTGTCAGGGATACTGAACGAAGCGGCGTTACTGGCGCATCACTATTAATCAAGATATCCACATCAGCAGGCGGGTCATTATCGATGGTGATAAGCAGTGGGCGAGTGTCGATGATTACACCAGTGATACTTGTAAAGGTTGCATTGACGACGTAATCCGGCGCTTCTTCCAAACCGGTCGTCTTCCACAGATAGGTGTAAGTCCCACTGCCAACGTTATTCAGTTTCTGCAATTCAGAATCATACGCCGCCAACTGTGATGTAATCTGAAGCGTCCCCTCTAATTCCGTACTCCCCTGGGCTTCAGTCACCAGCAACTGGATTAATTGACCGGCATGATAGATTTCGTCATCGTCGGTTGGGTCATCCGCATCCTGTGAAGAGATGAGCGCGCGCTCAAAAATGATGGTCGCGGTTGCAGTGTCACTTAAATTTTTAGCATAATCGCGGAATTGTACCCGTATGTTCTTTTCCTCATAGCCGAGGTTAAGGCGCGCCCGGATGAATTCAGTATAAGGAAGCCAGTTAAACGTATTGGCATCATCAACGACATCGCCCGAAATATAAATCTCGGTCGCATCCTGCGCCGATAGAAACAGGTCTACCACAGGATTAGCGGTGAATGGCGCGCCATTATTGATAACTATTCTGGGGTCGGTAGGAGGGGTATTATCAAGCTTTAGCGTGAAGAAACGATGTTCATCAACACCCAACCCCACTTCAACTACATAATCATCCGCTTCTGGCAAATTTTGGGTGTTCCATAAAAAGGTGTACGAACCATTATTTTCATCTATCATCTTCTGCAGGCCAGAAACATAACCAGTGCTTTGAGAAATTATCAAAATGATACTTGCTAAGCCCTTTCTCTGCGCTGAATCGGTGGCAATAATCTTGATTAATTGCCCAGCATGGTAGATTTCATCATTGTCTGTAATGTCGTTTGCATCCTGCGAATCTAATCTGTCAATTACACCCTCCGCGGAGAAAGCAATACCCAGAACCAGTAACATTAGACTTATGATACGCGATAAATACTTTAATTCAAACCCAACATTCATCTTATTTCTTTTGATTAAACTTTTCGTTAAGAAAGAAAAGTTTGGACTTTTTCTAAGGAATTTATTTATTTCCACTTTCATTTTTTCTATCCTAAGTAATTATGAAACTGGTTTTTAACTTTTCACCACCAAGACACAAAGAACACAAAGGAAAAACTTTTATCCGCTAATCTTCGCGAATCTTCGCGAGAATTAGTGGATAGATTTCTGTCTTCTTTGTGCCTTCGTGCCTTCGTGGTGATCTTTTCAGCAAGCAATACGGAAAAGATAAAGAATCAACTTCATAGGTACTTATGATGAAGAAGCCATCTTGCCACCTTGCCGTCTTGCCATCTTGCCGTTCTGATTTTTATCTCAACATCAGCCAGCTTAACGTGACGAGAACTGCTATAACCTTAATCCCGGTGTTAATTCGTTCATTCATACTTCCGACTTCCGACTTCCGACTTCCGACTTCCTCAGCCTCCACCCGAATTTTGTAGGTTGAACCGGGTAAAAAAGAGTATACCAACTCTCTCTCCCTCTGGAGAGAGGGCGGGGAAAGGGGCTTTCCAACTGAAGAATCTTTAGGCTGGATATACCACCCATCACGATAATAGACATTGACCTTATAACCTTCGGGAAATTGGATTTTTGCCGGCGCGGTTGAGGTAGTCGGAACCAAACTTTTAGAAAAAATTTGGAAGTCGGAAGTCGGAAGGGCAGTTACCTTGCCCGCCTCCGTCCCCCTTACCTCCCCTCCTTGGAGGGGTTGGGGGTGGGTAGGGGACAGGGAGTTGTCTTCCAATGCTTCCCACGCTCGCTGAAACCAAACCTTGGCTGCTTCCATATTACCTTCATTGTATTCAATCACTCCCAGCAAGTATTGCGCGGTAGCAGCGTCTACCCCCCCCTTCATCCCCGCCGTATACGTAGGGGAAAGAGGGGGAGACAGTACCTGTTGGCTTACGGTAGAATCTTCCACCAATTCTCGGGAGTCAGAGATGTTCGCCAAGCTCACCCCGTTAGAAACTAATCCAGGAGAAGCCTCCGGCGTAAGACGTGGGGTTTCTAACGGGGGCACCGATGCCAAAGGCTTACGGTATTTGGCTTGATTTTCTGTATCTGCCAGTGCGAGCGCAAGTTGGCTTGTCAACACTAAAATCAATATTAACTGCAAAATTCCTCGTGTCATATATTTTACCAAAGTCAAATTATCTAATTAACCAAATGGTTAATCCAATACCGACTAAAATGAGATGCTTGATGCTTTTGGGCTTTTTAGGCAAAAATTCCAGTTGATACGAGGCGTCGCCCTCGAGTTGAATTTCCTCTTCAGGTCGGAAAGTTCCTACTCTCACCGCTGTTTTCTGTTCGTTTTGCTCACCGACGCCTAAGGTTTTCGGTTGATATTCCCCCTTACCCAGAAGTTTGGTAACTTCTGCTACGGGGGTTAGGGGATTGTTAATCTTTGATGCTCGGATATCAAACGTCGGTGCCTCAGTTTCGATGATGATGTTGGTTTTCTTGGGGAAAAGTTCGGCTTCATAAAGCGGCGCGACTTTTGGATACTCCTGTTCCAGGCGACTTAATAACTCGGGATGCAATTTATCATAAGTAATCCCAAGCTCTTGAGCCCTCAAAAGCAACGCCTTCGCTTTGCCGATGAACATCTGCAACTGGGAGATAGAGAGATTGCTAGTTGAAGTAGCCTGTTCATAGTGGATTCTACCGAGGAAGTAGTATGCTTCCCCATTATGGTGGTCTAAAGCTATCGCTTGTCGAAATTCGGTTTCGGCGGCGTTGAGGTCATTTTGGTTGATGAGATAGTAGACGCCTCGAATCATAAACTTCTGACTCTCCTGGCGAAAGAAATCGCTTGGTGAGGCCAGTGATGTCGCGCTAAGAAGCGAGAGAAAACCGGAAAGCCATAAACATGTGAGTAAAAAAACGGTAAAACGGTAAAGAATCATAGCCTGTCCCTGGATTGTCGATTGGTCTGGATTGTCGATTGTTGATTGGCGATTGATGATTGAAAAACCTTTAGATGGAATAGGTTTTTTCAATCGACAATCAACAATCATCAATCATAAATCAAAGGATTGGCGATTGAAAAAAAATTTCCTCAATCAACAATCAACAATCATCAATCATCAATCCAGGGTCAACAATCAACAATCATCAATCTCCCTGGTAGGTTCATCCTTTGCGCGCTCGCCATAATAGTGGCGATAATACTTCGAATGATAGTAATAGGGCAATTTGCCATCGACATCATTTAAGACTACTCCCAGAACGTTAGCCTGTGCTTCTTTAAGGTACTGGATTGCTTGTGCAACAATTTCTCGAAAGGTCTTACCCGCTAACACTACTAAGACGACGCCATCGACATATTGCGACAAAAGCTCAGAATCATGCACCGGAATAACGGGAGGAACGTCGCAAATGACAAAATCGAATTTGGCTTTACAGTCATCCATCAGTTCTTTCGTTTTCTCTTTCTTCAACAGATGCGTAATTGATGGAATTCTGCTTCCACCGGGAATAATCTTTAAATGTTCCAATTCTGTGTCTTTAATAATTTCTTCTAAAGCAGCTTTTTCTTCCAGAAATGAGCTAAGCCCAGCTTTTCTTTCTATCCCGAATAAAGAATGTATAGAAGGCCTGCGCATATCACAGTCAATCAACAGGACCTTTTTTTCTTCATCTTTCGCCATAGTAATAGCTAAATGAGCTGCTAAGAGCGTTTTACCTTCGCCGGGCATGGCGCTGGTGATTATTATGCTATTAACGGATTTCTGTGAGTTAGAATTGATATTCTGCGCTAAACGGCGAAATTCCACGGTGCTAATTGATTCATCCCCGTAATACTCCCAAATCTTCGGTCTTCCGTCGGCGCGGGTTTTCTGTTTGCCGGAGTTGCTTTTCTTTAATAAGTTCATGGTTTAGATGTAGCCCCTGGATTGATGATTGATGATTGATGATGGTTGATTGAAAAGATTTCTTCCAATCAACAATCGCCAATCGACAATCAACAATCCCAATACCTATTTCATAAAATTCAACGTTTTCTGAGCAATCTTGAGGAATTGAGAATTGTGGCTGATGAAACCAAAATTGATTAGGTCAATGATAAGAAGTAAAATTAGTAGTCCGCCAGCAATCGCGCCAGCAATTTTCAGGCGTTGATTATTCTGGTCTTTCAGTTCACCATCATAAGTAGCTACCCTGGGAATTGTACCTAAGACATCCAATTTTGTATACTCTTCCAATTCTTCTACCGTGTAGAAAGAATGGTCAAAAAACTCTAACAGAAAAGCCGCGCCGCCGCCCAGCATCAAGCCCAGAGCAACGGCCATGACGGCAATTTTTTTCTTATCAGGTTTGATGGGCTTTTCTGGCAGGACAGCCGCATCCAGAATTTCAGCGACATGTCCCTTTTTATCACTTTCCGTCGCCTGCAAAATTATCGCATTATTTCTCCGCTGCAATAACAGGGAATACATGTTCTCAATCGCCGCTTTCTCGCGAGTGAGCCGCGCTAAATTTAACTGCCGTTGCGGCATTTGTTGAAGTTTTTGATTATACTCTGCAATCTTATTCATTAACGCTGATTTTTGGATGGTCAACCTTCTAACTTCTTCTTGCCAATATTCGCTCTCTGCGTTAGTGTCTTGTGGTGCATTTTGGGGTATCTTGTTTTCTGCCCGTCCAAGCTCCGCTTCCTTTTGCGCGACTTCCACCTTTAATCGCTTCACTTCTGGCCAATCATCACTGTACTTTTTCTGGAGTTCCGTCAGTTGAACATTCAAGCTCGCTAATTCGGCTTTTAAACGCAGGATTTCCGGATTGGTGAATTGAAGCGAACGACTGTCACCGGATTGTAATCGACTTCTTGCCACGCGTAACTGCTCCTGCGCTTGCTGTAATGTCAAATCGTTATCAACCAGGTCAGCGTCCAACTTGGTCAATTGTTCAAGGAAGGTAGCGCTATCCTTGTCTAAGGACTCTAATACTCCTTTCTTCTGCTCGTCCAACAGGTTTTGTTCAGCTTGAGAAAGCCGTTCTTGGAATACCGCCAACTGCTTATCGATGAAACTAAGTGAGCCACTTACTGCTTCCTGACGAGTTAGCAGAGTGTTATCGACGTAGACAGTCGCCACAGCATTAGCGATATTCATCGCCCGATTAGGCTCCTCATGAACCACGGAAATCGCAATAATATCCCCGGCTCTGCGTCTGACAGAAACAATACCTCGCAGATATTTTATAACATGCTGCTCGAGCACGGGACCTCGCCTTTTTCGCCGCAAATATTCGGCGATGTTAGTTTTTGCCGCGACCTGATTCATATATTTTCGGCTCTGGATTCTTTCCACAATCATTTGTATTCGTTCTTGAGGACTCAGTCGCATAGACACTAGCCCTTCTATGACCGAAGCCTCATCTACGTCTTGAGATATTAAAATGACTTCAGCTTGATATTCAGGTGTTAACAGAAATGACCCTGGTATAGCTATCGTGACTACTGCGACAAAAGGCAAAATAATCACCCACATTCTGCGGCGGAAGATCTTCCATAAATCACGTAAAGTCAGGCGTTTGAGGTCGAATTGTTGCATAACGCTGCTCTCCTTTTTTGATGGATGATTGTTGATTGTTGATGGTTGATTGAAAGTAGGGGCGGTGCGTCCCTGCCAGCCCTCAATCATCAATCGCCAATCGCCAATCGCCAATCGACAATCCTACCATCCCCCTGAGAGCCATGTAGAATCTTGTTTGATGACGCGGTAAGCGCTATAAATTAAGATGGCATCTCTTAAAACGATAGCAGTATTGCGCAGTATATTAGCTGCGCCACTGAGTTTTCTGTCTTTTGGGGGAACAAAAATCGCGTCACCAGGCTGGATGACTACGGTCGAGATTCCAGGATTTTCTTGCTGAAGAAGACTATTAATATCAACCACTTTTGATTCGAATCCGTCAAAGGTTTCTCGCGTTAGGCTGATTTTCTCGGAGTCGGCGTCGGGCTGAAGTCCCCCAGCCATACCCAGAGCTTCCAGCAGCCCGATAGAAGAGCTTAAGGGATAATTACCCGGCTTCGCGACACGCCCGGAAATCGAAATGCCATATTGTTTTATTTTCTCCATCGGGTCAACTTCGGGCACATAAACAATGTCCCCAGAATGCAGTTCTGGCAAGAGCGCATAATCACCACTTTCCAGAAACTTCGCGACATCTACCACCGTCATTCCGCCTGACGCTGCATTCCCACTAACCACCTGGACTTTGCGCAGCAAAAAGCTGTCCGCGACCCCGCCAGCTTTATTTAAGACTTCCACTATTGTCGGTATCTTGTCAAATTCAAGCCGTCCAGGTTGAGGAACTTGTCCAAACACATCAATTATTATCATGGAAGATGGGGTTTCTTTGGGCCTGCTTTCCTCAAGAGCCACCTCTGGTAAAGGGGGTTCCTGTGTCTCAGCGGCTTTTGGGGGAATATAGATAGCATCGCCGGAGTGCAATTCTGGCAGCAACGAAGTGTCTCCTCCGTTGAGTACCGCATCCAAATCGGCAGTCATAACTCGTTTCCCTTGCTCCTTGGGGAACACCTTGACTGCAGTTAAATCCGCCGTCGGCAATGGACCACCCGCTTCGGTTAAGACTTCCAGAATCGAAGGAATGATTGCGAAGGTGTACTTGCCCGGTTTGCCAACTTGACCAAGGATGCTGATTTTCTGGCTGTTGAATTGTACGACAGCAACGTCAACCTGGGCGCCATTTTTCAAATACTTGCCCAGCTTTTGAGTAATATCATCGGATAAGGCCATCGCGGTAAGCCCGGCGGCCTGCACATCCCCCAAAAGCGGAATGGTGATTTTGCCATCGGGGCGCACGGGAAACGTTCCACTCAGTGGTTCTTGTTCCCAAACCGATATCTGCAAGACATCGGTTGCACCGATGATATACTCAGATACATCAGCGGTACTACTGAAAGAAAGCATAACGCTTTCATTTATAGCCATGGAAAAAACACAAAGAAAGCTAATTATAAATCTCACGATAGGTTGAAAATCCCGCTGTAATCTTTTTGTTTTTTTCATATTTTTGTTGCTTTGACAATTCGACTTGTTTGTGCGTTGTGCTCGCCAACGCATCAATTAGAAACAGCTTTGATGAGCACAAGGCACAAAGCGTCAAAGCAACAAGACATAGTCGATGATGAAAAAAACAAGACAATCGGGGCGGCAAAATTTTGCCGCATACCTCCTTTCAATTAACCGCTTTTTACCTGAAGTGATGGCCACGTCAGCTACAGCTAACCTTACATAAATAAAGCAATTCTTATGCCATAAAAGCAGTAGAACTGCCGCACAAGGGTGAAAGGGAGACCTGAAGTAATGGCCACTTCAGCTACCTCAGAGGTGTTTTGATTTCACTCCCTCTTAGAAAGCAAAACGCGTCACTCTTTTGCTAACTACCAGTTGCTTATTATTAGTGTTTCTTGTTAGTTCTTTTAATCAAACTTCCTCAAAAGACTGATAAATTCTGTAAACATACTGTTATATGATTTTAACATCACATAGTCATATACAATAAATCTTTGTTAGGCAATCGTATGTGAAATTAAACATCACTACCTGTTTTTGGCATACAACTTGCAATTTGGTATTAACAACCTAAGTTGAACTGTTTATCTTACTTAGTGTTTCTGTTGTTACAGTTAGAAATGGCTTATAGACCGTAAAAGTTTGTAACGGGGCGAAAGTTCTGTCAAAACAACAAGACCTTTTAACTTGGGATATTATCGAGTTTGGAGGAATTCATGTCAACAGCAAATATATTAATCGTCAATGATAAGAAGGACGTACGTGATGCTCTATATGAAACGTTGCAGCAAGAAGGATATGAGATAAGCACTGCCGAAGATGGCCATAACGCCTTAGAACAATTGAGGAAAAAAAGATTTAATGTCGTTCTCGCCAAAGCCCAAATGCCCAAAATGGATGGCTTTGAGCTACTGAGTCAAATTAAGAATAAGTGGATAGATACTGAGGTCATTGTGACCACTGAGAATGGGACAATACCAAAGGCCGTAGAATCAGTAAAATTGGGCGCCTTTCATTATCTGGATAAATTTGATGTTTCTGACGACAGTAGATTAAAGCGTGTGATAGAAGAGGCTTTAGGAAATGACAACCGGTCGGCGAATGGGTTTCATAACTTTATTGGGAACAATCGTCAGATGCGGGACATTTACACCTTGATAAACAAGGTGGCAGACAGCAGTGCTACTGTGCTCATAGGCGGAGAAACAGGTACGGGAAAAGATTTAGTCGCCAAAGCCATCCATAACCAGAGTTCGCGCTGTAATCGTCCATTTATCAAGGTTGACTGCGCTGGTATCCCCGAAGAGCTGCTGGAAAGCGACCTGTTTGGGCATCTTAGGGGCGCCTTTACCACTGCGGTACGAGACAAAAAAGGGAAATTTGAACTGGCAGATAAAGGAACACTGTTTCTAAATGATATTAATTGCCTGCCGATGAAGTTGCAAGCGAAGCTGTTACGAGTGCTTCAAGACCGAGAATTTGAAAAGTTGGGGGGAATATCCACTCAGGAAGTTGATGTTCGCATCATCGCCGCTTCTAATCAGGACCTCCAGGAAGCGGTCGCTAACAACACCTTTCGAGCCGACCTATTCTACCGTTTGAACGTCATCTATATCTCTTTACCCCCGCTACGTGACCGGTTAGATGACCTGGAAGCACTGGCATCTCACTTCCTATTGGTGTATAATCAGAAAAATAAGATGAACATCTCTGGTATTTCGCATGAGGCTATAAAGATGATGAACAGCCATTCCTGGCCTGGGAACATCAGAGAGCTGGAAAATGTCATCGAACGGGCGGTGGTCTTGAAGCAAAGAGGTGGCATCGAACCTGAAGATTTGAGATTGCCTATCCAGCAAGCCGCGACTTTTTTAAACACGCTTACTTTTGATGATAATCTGTCTCTCAGGGATTATCTTAGGAAAGCGGAAAAAAGTAAAATTTTATCCACTTTGGGAACACATAACTGGAAGCGAAAGGACACAGCAGAAGCGTTGGGCATTAGCCGGATTACTCTGTATAGCAAGATGAAGGAATATGGACTCGAAAGGTAACCACACTTTTCTGTTTCAAAGAAAAGTGTGGTTACACGAAAAACATTAGAGTGGGCGGGGTTAAATCAGTAGGGGACTTCTGCGACAGAAAGTTAAAGCGGAAAAAAATTTCCGCATTGGCAAAATTATTCCTTGTTTTTGCATGTCGATTAGCCAAAAACATTTTTTCAGTGTGTAAACTAATTTTTACTTAACAGCTAATTATTGCCCAAAATCCGCGGTTCGGCTACGGTTACTACTTTAGTCGGGAGGGTAACCGTGAAGGTGGTTCCACCCCCCACCTCGCTCTCCACCTGAACAGCGCCATCGTTCGCCTCAAGTAGATCTCTGACGACTGCCAGTCCAAAGCCGGTGCCGTGCGTCTTGGTCGTAAACAAAGGTTCGAAAATCTTGGGCAGGTTCTTCGCAGATATCCCGCAGCCGGTATCTGTAAAAGACACACAGACGCTTTGTGCTTCCCCTTCAGCGCGGATAATCAAGGCGCCTCCCTCAGGCATGGCGTCGATAGCATTGGCGATGATATTAGTAAAAACCTGGACTAAATGTGTTGCATCAACGAATACTTGGGGAAGCTTGGGAGGAATGTCTTGCTCTATTTTCACGGCGTCTGGAACAGTCAGATTCGCAAGGGCCTTTTCCACCAGTTCGGAAATCTTACTCTCCTGTCGTTCCAACAACTGAACCTTGGTAAAATCCAACGGGCCCTTTATGATTTTCTCCGCGATGTTAATCGAATTGTCGAGAATAGAAAGATATTGCTTCGTCTCCTCATCTGTCACAGTAAGAACCAGCTTGAGAAGGTAAACCGCACCCCTTATCGTGGCAATGGAGTTCCTCAGTTCATGACACAGGCTACCAGTCATTTTGCCGAGTATGGCAAGCCTATCCTGGCGGACAAGAGTTTCTTTCGCTTCACTAAGTTCGCGGAGGCTTTGTTCATAAAGCCTGGCATTTTCTATGGCAATTGCAGCCTGGTCTGCGAACTCCAATAACAAACTTAGATCTTGTGTGTTGAAAGGTAGATTGCCACGACGATTGATGGCCTCTATAACGCCGATGATTTCACCCGTTGTACTTCTCATCGGAACACAAAGAATAGATTTAGTTTTAAAGCCAGATATTTTGTCTACCCCTTCGTAAAATCTTGCATCAACAGAGACATCGGGGACCATAAGTGGCACCCCGTGGGTGGCGACCCAGCCTGCAATCCCCTTGCCGGGTGGAAGCCGAAAATTGGACAATGCCGTTTTAACTGGGCCATTGGGAATGCTAATAATCAATTCACCCGTATCCTTGTCCAACATTATCAAGGAACTGGCTTCAACTTCCATGACGCGTTTCACCGCGTCCATAATTAACGCCAGCACTTCTGCTAGATTGAGAGTTGAATTAATCTTCGCCATAGCTTTCATCAAATCTACCAACTTAACACTACTCTCCACCCAGGGTTCAATAACAGCATCAATGGTATCGACATACCTTAATACATTTTCCAAGGCATACTCCTTCCCGCTTAGAGTTGCTAAAATATAGCCCAATACATCCCAACTTTATTTTCCTATAGTTTTAAGCAATTTTCATACCAATTTCGCTCACATCTAATATTCGCTGAAGTATCGAAGAAAGAATTATTGGAAGCGTTAGAAAGGTGTGCGTAGGAAAATCAAGGCTCAATGTGAAGAGGAAATGAGGCAAGAGGGCAAGCATCTCCCCGCGTGCGGGGGGAATGAGGGGGGCAAGAGGGCTATGGCTACCTAAAAGCCCCTTGCCCCTTTGCCATCTTGCCGCCCTCCTATGAAATATTATACATCTTTAATTTGTATCGGAGAGTTCTATCGCTAATGCCTAACAGTTTCGCTGCCTGGGTTTTATTCCAGTTAGTTTTTTGTAGAACGTCTAGAATGCGAGCGCATTCAGCTCGTTGTGCGGCATCCTTCAGAGAATTCTCTTCAAGGTAAGCCTTAAAGTCTAAATTAGACTGTGATAGGTTGAGATCTTCCACTTGTATGACTGGCCCTGTCCGAAGCGCTACGCCTCGGGCAATGACGTTTTCTAATTCTCTGACATTTCCAGGCCAATCGTGGTGTTTGATTACCTCCATGGCTTGCGGTGAAAAAGAGATCTTATCTGTAATGCCCTGGGCTTCGGACTCACAACTGAGAATATAATCAACCAGGGGTGGGATGTCATCTCTGCGCTCTCGTAGGGGAGGAATATAAATCGGAACTACGTTCAAGCGGTAGTATAGGTCATGACGGAAGGCGCCTTCCTTTACAACTTTTTCTAAATCCTGATTGGTCGCGGCGATAATCCGAACATCAATGGGGATAAACTCGAGCCCACCTACCCGTTCTATTACCCGCTCTTGCAGGACGCGTAGAAGTTTAACCTGGCTTTCTAAATTCATCTCCGAAACTTCATCTAAAAACAACGTGCCTGTATTTGCCAGCTCGAATTTGCCGCGTTTGGTCTTGAACGCGCCTGTAAATGAACCTCTTTCATGTCCAAATAGTTCGCTCTCCAACAGTTCCTTAGGTATAGCCGCGCAATTGATGGGTACGAAAGGGCCGCTTCTCCTCTGGCCGGCGTAGTGAATTGCCTGCGCTATCATTTCCTTACCTGTCCCTGTTTCACCGGATATTAGCACATTGACAGTTGTATTTGCCAGCTTCACTACATTCTGAAACACTTCCTTAAGCTGTTTGCTGTTCCCAATCACCTTTTTTGATGAGCCCTTAGGACCTGGAATTTCCAACTCCAACGTTGAGTTTGTAACATGCTTCAAAAGTTCGCGGCTTTCCAGTGCGCGCTTTACCACCTCTCGGAGGTTCTCCAAATCCTGCTTTTCCAGATAATCAAAGGCGCCCATTTTCATACAATGAACCGCAGATTGAACAGCATTTAATCCGTCAAGGCCTACTCCTGTAATCATAATTACAGGAATAGTGACCTTTTGTTCCTGTTTCAGGATGTCCAGTAACTTCGCGCCATTTAATCGCGGCATGTCAATATCGGAGATAATCACGTCTATATCCCAATCCGCTATTCTTTTCAAAGCTTCTTCGCCATCAGATGCGGAGATAACTTTGCCCAACCCTTGCAACGCAAGCGAGATGAATTGACGCATATCTTCCTTATCATCAACCGCTAATATGAAAGCATTGCTTTTCTTCATAATTGTTAACTCCTACTCTGAGTTATTCTCGAAGATAGCTCGGCTCAGAGTATAGACTAATAGTTTATCCTTTGCAATGGCACGTTGGAGGTACAGTTCGTTCAGAATTTGGGACACCAACTTTTTTAACTGTCCAAGGTCAAAGGGTTTTTCGATGTAATCTACAACGCCTAATTTCATCGCTGCTACCGCATCATTGACGGTGCCGTATCCTGTGATAAACATCACGGCAGCATCAACGTTCATCGTTCTTATTTTTTCTAACAGTTCAAACCCGTCCATACCGGGCATCCTGATGTCGCTAATAATCAAATCGAAGGCTGTTTCTTTAATCTTCTCCAAAGCGTCTTCGGTGTTTGAGGCGAGTTCTACATAGTATCTCTCCTTCTCCAACAGGGCAAACAATACCTCGCGTATACCGATGTCATCATCTACTACTAAAATTTTGGCACACACAAATTTATTCCTCCTGAGATAACTAAATCCACCATAAATTTTTAGCAATTATTATGCCATGTGCGTATTTCATTAAAACCTTCAGAAAAATATTAAAGAATGTTAAAACCGGAATCCTTTGGCTAACGATAACAGGGCAACTGAATTACAAAACTGGTTCCAACCCCCACCTGGCTGTGAACTGCGATTTTACCGCCGCACGTATTGATTATGCGCTTCACTTCGGCCAACCCAAGCCCACTGGATGCTTTGGTGGTAAAGCCAGACTTAAAGATTTTATCTAAGTGATTATCGGAAATACCACAGCCTGTGTCGCTGATAGTAATTTCAGCCATATTTGCTACACCATCCCCCTTACCAAAGGGGGTAGGGGGTTGTCCATTCGGGGTTTCTTGGACGGAATTTGCTGTTTTTATAGCCCCCCTCTTATCCCCCCTGTGGGGGGACGCTTCCTCCTGGCGGGTTTTTAACTTCGAGGTGAGTTTCAAAACCCCGCCTTCTGGCATGGCTTCGATGGCATTCAATAAAAGATTAAAGAAGACCCGGGTGAGTTGTCCCCCTGGAATGAGCACTGACATGGTAACTGCTTGGAGGTCACAAGTTACCTCAATTTTAGATGTGGATAAGCGAGATTTAAGCAACTGTAATGCTCTATTAAGCGCAACATTCACCTCCTCCTGGCGCAAGCGTATATTCTCTTCATCAGTGAGTCTTTTAAGCTCTGTAAGAAGCCGGTCCAACTGCTTCACCTCAGACTTAATCAAATCTGAGGCAATACGTTGGTCTGTTTCCGACACCTCCGAGAGACGCTCTTGTAGCATTTCAAACGAACCACGGAGAATGCCAAAGGCGTGAGACATGTCATGAGCGATTCCCCTTAACGCTCTCGTCATGGCTGCTGTCTCCGCCCGCGCTAAGGTGGATGTCATACGCTCATACAAGGCGACAATCTGTGACCCGACTACCTGTAGCAACCGCTTTTGTTCTTCAAGATATACACCTTGCGTTCTGAACACGCCAAAAACTCCGTACAACTTCCTTTCGGCAAAAATGGGGATGCAGAGCGAAGCTTCCTCAGATTGCTTTATTTTTTTCGCGTTGAGGTAATTCTCCACTATTCTTGCAATCTGTTCCGCATCTTTGTGTGCCTTGTGCTTGTCCAGATGATAGTGAGACTCATTATCTTCGTGGACTAGTCCAGCGCACACGTCATCAAAATCGCCCCGCGATTTGTTATTAGATATATTCTCTGTCGTCCTACTTCTCGGTTGTCCCGAGAAGCAGGACAACTCGTATTCAAGCATAATCTGATTCAAACTCTCCTTGGCGCTTTCGTCGAACCCTTCTGCATATTCCAACACCAGACTTCTGGTTTCTTCACTCCAGCTAAGATAGAGACATCTGTCATAATCTATGATGTTGCCGATGTGCGTAAAGATTTGCTGCTCGAGTTTTATGGGATTATGAAGCGACATTATTTCATAAGCGATTTTAGCCAGGACTTCCTGTTCCTCCGCTTTATTGCGCGATTCTTCCACCAATTTAGCGTTCTCTAAAGCGATTGCAAGCTCATTCCCCAACGCGGCAAGTTTATTCAGCTCTTCAGAGGAAAATAGCCTGCCAGATTTTTTCGGGCCAAGATTGAGCAGACCAATGATATTCCCGCGTGTAATCAGCGGGATGCACACCGCAATGCCAAATTCATCCAATTGCGCCGCCGCCGCTAATAGCTTTTCCTTTTCACCTGGTTCATAAGAACCAAGGCTCGTCTTAAGCTCTAATTCTTCTTTGACGATGGGCTTTCTTTGGGCTGATAAAAGATCGATTAATGAGCTATCCCCTGGTATCGAAGCGCTCTTCTCACTATTGCTGCAGCAACCAGTTGCATATACTATATCATATTTTTCCCCCCCAGTTTCGCTGAGAAACATACATCCGCCTGACAAACCCAAGATTTCGATAAGATTATCGAGAGTATCCTTTATTAATTTGTTCACGTTCAGACCGGTTTTGGACAAAACTCGATTACCCAGTTGTTCAATCCCGGTTATTGCATCCCCATCCACCGTAAATAGTCGTTGGTTCATCCACCCCCTTACTCTCGCGAAAACCAAGTAACTTAGTGAAAAAGCTATCGCTAATATCAAGCTAGTGATGCAAACATTGTGCATTTTAATATGTTCGCCGCTCAAAATAATAATCTGTATTATAAACAAACAGAAGCCGAATAACAAAGCAACCCAAATAAAATAGAATATAGATTTCTTGAGGAACAAATTAATATCCAACAGCCGATATTTGATAATTGCATAAGCAATTATGAAATTATAAAATATTTGCCCCAAATGCCCCATTGGAGGTATTTCTATTCCCATGAAAGGAGTAAAGTTGGTGCTGGAACTGGCAAGCGCTAAAATTACTCCGATGAATAAATATTTGATTTGATTCCTTGATACAGAAGAGGTTTCGTTTGCATATTGTTTGACGAGAAGATAAATCCCATAAATCATAAGGGAAAGAAATTGAAAATCAATCAGGTGGGTTAGTTCGCTTACTTGCGGATAATATCCCCAATAGTGATGCTCAACACCCAAAACTATTGGAATAATTCTGTTGAGAATTAGCAACACGCCACCATACGCATATCCCGCTATGCAAAGATATTTCCTGAAATTGCTTTGGTCTTTTATAAAAGTTAAAACAAAATGGAAAAAGGTTGGGGCAATGAAAACCAGTGGGATAAGAAGCAACTGTGCCCAAAAAGCAGCTCCATCTTTTGGGAGGTAATATATCATCGCGCTGCAAAAGTTCCAGAAAGCAATACAGAAACAAAAGATTGAAAATCTTCTACGGATTGGATTTCTAGTCTCACTTAACAATACACCCAACCCAAGCGAGATATTGGTAAAAGTAGCAATCAAGGGAATTAAGACATACCAAATCATTTCGTTTTCCTACGTTTTTTAGGTTCTGTAAACTTCCGAAGTCTCAGAGCTTGCCCTGAGCTTGCCGAAGGGTTGCTTCGTCACTTCGTTCCTCGCAATGACATTACTTCGGAAGTCTATAGCTTTCTCATGACCAGCGCTGAATTTTTACCGGAGAATCCAGAGGCATTTTGTACAGCGACGTTCACATTTGCTTTACGCGCTATATTTGGCACGTAGTCAAGGTCACAGTCAGGGTCAGGAAATTCATAATTGATGGTCGGTGGCAAAATTGATTCCGCTACAGTCAAAGCACAAGCGACTGCTTGAATCCCACTAGCGCCGCCAAGAGCATGTCCAATCATAGATTTAATGGAACTAATTGCCAACTTGAATGCATGTTCGCCAAAAACCATCTTAATCGACGCTGTCTCCGCTTTATCATTTATAGGGGTCGAACTCCCATGCGCGCTGATATAATCCACATCTTCCGGTTGGATACCCGCGTCCTTAAGAGCCAACATAATCGCTTTGGCTCGTTGTTTGCCATCCATCGGCGATGCTGTCATGTGGAACGCATCGCAAGTGGTTCCGTAGCCAATAAGTTCAGCGTATATCGGCGCGTTTCTTTGTAGAGCATGGTTCAACTCTTCAAGGATGAGAAATCCACAACCTTCAGCTAAGGTAAAGCCATCGCGCTGTTTATCAAAAGGTCGAGAGGCTTTCTCAGGTTCGTCATTGTGCCTGGATGTTGCTCGGATTAAACAGAAAGAATGCAAAGTTAGAGGAACTATAGGCGCTTCAGTGCCGCCTGCAATCATAATATCAGCATCGCCATAGCGGATAGCGTTTAGCGCATATCCAATGGCGTCTATGCCAGCGGCGCAACCGGTAGAAATAACAGTTCCCACACCTTTTGTTCCAAGCTCTATGGAAACGTATCCTAAAGGTGAGCAAGGAAACTCCGCAATAGCTAAATACGGGCTAACCGCGTTGAATCCTTTCGTGATAAATTTTGTAAATTCAGGTTCGGCAAAATCCATTCCCCCAACAGCCGTTCCGAGAGCAATACCAATCCTTTCGGGGTCTTCTCTTTCCAATTGTATTCGGGCGTCCTCCAATCCTAACTTAGCTGCGGCGACAGCAAACTGTGAGCTTCTATCCATTCGCCTAATATTTTTCTTATCTACATACTCTAAAGGGTCGAAATCATCTATCTCCGCTGCAATTTGAGAATCAAAGTCAGATGGGTCAAACCGCGTTATTCTTCGCACACAGGATTTGCCGGATTTCATCGTTTCCCAGAAGGCATCCTTTCCGATGCCATTAGGCGCAATCACACCTAAGCCAGTAATAACCACTCGTCTTCTCATGTCTTTCATTTTTTCCATTTCTTTTCTTTATGATGGAACTTTTTCTAATTCCTCTTATTTCTTTTGATACAACCCCCTAACCCCCCACAACCCCCCTACCCCCCTTTATTAAGGGGGATTAAGGGGGACTTTTCTTTAAGCCTGCCCTTGAACGAAGTGAAGGGAAAGAAGAGTTTGGACGGGAAAACCGCCCATGTTCCCGCTTTATACTCCAGATACTGTTTGCCAAATCTATTTATCAATTCCTTTTCTTCTAAAAACATGCGCCAGAAGATTAAAGGAATGTAAACAACCAGGGCAAATAAGAAGGAATAATACGAGTTTGGAATAAGCGTGTATCCAATCCCTCTTAAGGCAACGCTGAGATAATTCGGATGTCGCATATATTTATACGCCCCCGATTTGACTAACTTGTGGTTGTCCAAAATTTCAATATGCGCGCTCCAATATTCCCCTAAGCTTTTAATCGCCCATGCTCTACCTAAACTACCAGCGATAAACAAAACCAAGCCAACAGCGCTGATAATCCAATTTACTTTTCTATCCAGGATAAAATATTCACAAACGGAGAATACCAGAAGCACGATGTGAATGCCTGCCATCATAGCATAGCTCCACCTGTAAAATATCTTTCCAGTTTGCTTGTCTACTCCTTTGGATTTGGCTTCCTCCAAAAGTTGATATATCAGGGCAATTACTAAGAAAACTATGTATATAAACGTAAAACTCATTCTCCATCAGACTTCCGAAGTCTCCGAGACTTCGGAAGTCTGCACTCCCTTCTTGCCTATTCTGAAAGGCAAAAGCGCCCAGACTTCCTGTTTATAATCAAGATATTCCCGTCCAAATTTTTTGATAAGTTCTCTTTCTTCAAGGTACATTCTAAGGATTAATAAAGGGACATAGATAAATAAAGAAAAAAGGAGGGAATAGTAAGAATTGGGGATTAATGGAATAGCAAGACTTTCAGAAATAATACACAATGAGTTGGGATGTCTTAAATACTTATATGGGCCTTGCTTAATTAATTGATGGTCATCTCTTATTTCAACATGCACACTCCAATACGCTCCCAGTGATTTAATCGCCCAATCTCTTCCGAGATTTGCCGATACATACACAACGAAAGCGATAGAAGAAAGGAAATAATTAATCTTTCTGTCGAGCAAAAAATATTCCAGAATACTCCCAATGAGCACAATCCAATGTGTTATGTAGAGAATGCGATAAAGCAGTTTATAAGAAATTTTGCCAGATTTCCCTGGTTTACGAGCGCTGGCAGAGTGTTTCCAAATTCGAATGAAAAGAGAAATAACAAAGAAAGCTACGTAAAATATTGTAAATGTTTTCATCGCAACCCCTCTGCAGTCCAACCAACATGGCTATTTATATCAATGGGTTGGGCAGACTGTTTAGTCTGCCCAATATTTCCTCACACCCATTTTCATAAATCTGGGTTCTTCCATTCACCGGACAATGTGGCGCTGAAATTCAGAGGGCCTTCTCCATCAGGGTCCCCTAAAGTTTCGTACTCACCGCGTATCTTTTGGTTTTTCCACTCGCCGGAAGCTTTAACCGTATTAAGTTTGCCAAAATGCCCTATTCCATGCCCATGGCAGAAGAAGTTGCCATCGCTATCGGCATCGTAAATCCATATCTCTGCCTTAATGACAGCGCTATCTGGGTCTTCTAATCCGTGGACAAAAAGAGCAACACTATGCAATTCAAAGGTTGCTTCTATCTCGCCCTCGTCGAAGTAGAATGTTGCATCACCTGTAGTGGTAGCCTCTGCTACCCAGATACCATCCTCATTCTGGTAAAAAGCGTCAATGAATTCAATACCTTCAAAATACGCTTCAAAATCTACCCAGGGACTATTCGCGATGGCGATAGACACCATCGTAAGAAGCGCTATAATGCTTACGATGACTACAAATCTTTTTTTCATTTTATCCTCCTTCCATCTGGTTTTGCCTTCAGGCCTTTGCCCGGCCTGAGTTTTCCCCACAGAGACCACAGAATTCGCGAAGAAATTTCCGCGTCCTCTGTGGTCAATCCTTCATAAGATTTTGCAATTCTTGTGCCACTGTAAATTACATTCTTCCTCTTATTTCTTATGATGGAACTTTTCTTTCTTAAAGAAAAGTTTGGTTACTCAAAGAACCATCTGATTCAAACACTCAACACTCTATGCTTCCACCTTCTTCTTGAGAGCTTCAAGCGCAGTATCAGCAGTTCCACTGACAGCCGCAATAATCTTCTCAGTCGGCCAGCCAGGGATAGGTGCTTTCAGTTCAAAGTCATGAGTGATGATGATTTTTGTACCTTCTGGTACTCGTTGGAAAGTCCATTCTGCAATCATGCCCTTCAAAGGGCCTTCTACTTGTTCAAACTCTATCCCTTCGTTCTTATGGAAGGTAGCCACCGATTTCCAGGTAATCCGATTTCCCATTATCTCCACTACTCGCTCGATAGTCGCCTTATTCCCTTCTCGGCTAAGAACTTTGCTTCCTTCATAACCCGGAATAAATTCCGGATAACGTTCGACGTCCTCAGAGAGGGCGTAAACATCCTCCAGTTTGCCTTTGATGACGATGGAATTTTCTATGTGATGTGATGTTGCCATTTTACATTTTTCCTCTTATTTCTTATGATGGAACTTTTCTTTCTTAACGGAAAAGTTTGGAAGAAAAGTTTGGTTACTTCTCCTCGTATGATTGCGACCAAGCGCGCCCACCGAACGCTACTATTATCTTTGCTTAATACTACTTTGTTAATTAGCCCATAAATTGAGTTCAGGTGAGAATGGAAGGAAAGGATGGAAAGGAAGTAAGACTATTTCCCCCCTTCCTTCCTTTCCTTCCATTCCCTTACTTCAATACTAACTAACAAAGTAGAATTAATTCTCTGCCTCGTCCACTATCGCCACCGGTCTCACCCAACCGGCGCTGCCTTTTTCCACTTTGATAGGAAAACAGGCTACCTTAAAGCCATAAGGTTTAGGGATTTGTTCCAGGTTTGCCATCTTCTCGATATGGTAATACTCTTGCGTTCGCCCTGTGAGGTGACCAGGCCAGAGCAAGCTATTGTCCTTAGTGCGGTGGTAGTCTTCTACCATTGACTTAAAAGGTCGGTCGAACCCATAGCCGTCAGTACCAATGACCTTCACTCCACGTTCCAACAGCCAGATGGTTGCTTCTCGGCTCATTCCCGGATGAGCAAGCTGATAGTCATTTCTGTTCCAGTGCTTGTCGGCACCTGTCATCAATAATACAATATCACCCGGTTTGATTTCGTAATTAATCTTCGCTAACGCATCGGTTAAATTTTCCACCGTGATGAACTCACCGGGTTGTTTATGTTTTAGGTCTAATCGCACGCCATCCCCATAGAAATTTCCTAACGGAACTACGTCAATAGTTGGCGCAGGCTTCCCCTCAGATGTCGCGCCAAAATGCCATGGTGCATCTAAATGCGTTCCCGAATGCGTTGAGAGCGTTACTTTTTCCCAGGCTAATCCCATCTGTTCTGGAAAATCCTTGTATTTCAGTTTACGGATTCCCACAATGTAGGAGAAGAATGCTTTTACAATCCTGGCTAACGACCTCCCTTTAGCTAAATAAACCCCAAGCCCTAACAGAACCGCTCCACGCCTATGATTTATACGTTTTATCTCTGGTGGTTCTGGTTCCACAATTGATTCACTCAGCGGAATACTCAAATCAATGATGCGGAATTTATTATACATCGCTACTTCCTTTCAGCAACTTTCGAACATTTCTTTTCCTTAGTGTTTCTTTTGATGCGAAATCTCAAATCTTACCCTTCGCTTTCAATATCTTCTGCAATCTCTCGATATCATCTCTACTATAAACACGTCTGTTATCAGATGAGCGCGTAGCTTTTGGAATAATTCCGGCTTCCTCCCATTGATAGATATTATGTTTGCGAATCCCTAATTCTTCGGCAACCGCCGAAATCGTATATAGTTCAACCACAGCCTTTTCCTCCAAAAGCAATATGTTGTTATCATCATAATAAAGATATTTGAATTATACCTCCTTAACATCCAAATGTCAAGGTAAAACGCCACAAAACAGATGGGGAACATCTGGCCACAAAACAGAGAACATTTGTAAATTTCTCGACTCTTGATTGGGGGATGATTTTCTGAGAAAAGTGGGCTTGGCTCAGTGTTGTGATTGATGGGTGAGAACATGCAAACCTTTCTGACGAAGTAAGACTCTTTAGCCTAAAGAAAAAGAAAGTTATAGCTTAGAAAAGATGAGGGGAATCTCGCCAGTCAGGAAGGCAAGAGGCGGGGAAAATAGTGATGCAAACGATGGAGGGAGCGTAGGTTGTTCCAGGTCAACAATCGAAGTTGAACAAGGTAAGATTCGTTATTTATAATAATTCATACATTGATTAACATCCATTGCGATGGGCTTACCATCTTAGTGTAATCTTTAGCTTATTTACCATTGAGCACCCTAATTTCGAACCAATAGACTTTCCTGTTGTTGTGGGGACCGTAAGCCTTTGGCGTCATTGAGCGAAGCGAACACTTTGCGAGAATGTTTCTCTTGCCATATCCAACTCAGAAGTACTCCCGCATCCATTATGCAGTTTACCAAAAAACCGAAGAGAAGACCACGCCAACCAAACCCAAAACACATAATCAGCCATACAAGAAAGTGAAGCCCGCTGAAAAAGATGAAAGAGTTTCGCTTGCGGCTGTTTGGTTTTATTTTCGTAGACTTAATCATGTCAATATCCTTTCCCTAAATAATCAATGATTTTAAATTTTGAACTTAGTTGTGCAAAATTGATACCAGGTTTATTCTCATAACGCGTTTTGACTGTAATTTTTCACCTGTCAACCGTAGGAATTATTCTCGCTTTTGGGATTGGCCCTTGATTTACAAGGGTTTCCACGGACTTTATTTTTTCAGTGTGAGGTTGAATTTCTTTCTAATTTTGAGGTTTTTATGGCTCAACTTTGGCGAAATTATGTCGAATTAATCATACAGGTGTATAATTTAAGATATATCGTCACCCCAACCGCAAGGAAAAATTTTTGTTGCGCTATAAGAGGAAAAAATATTAAAATTGGGGAATATTAAGTAACTATGAATTTGGTTTTATTCCTTTCTGAATAACCGCAGAGACGCGGCGAACGCACTGGCGCGCTGGAGCGTTGGGGAAATGGAGAGATGGAGCTCCAGTGCTCCAATGCCCCAGTGCTCCATCTCCCATTTGCGCCTTTGCGGTGGAAAGCTAAAGAATCAGTTTCATAATTACTTATGTTTAGGGGGCAACTTTTGACACCGATTTGTAGAGCAAACAATATCACCGTTAGAGCCATTCTTATTGGACTTATGTTAGTAAGTGGAAACGTTATGCTTTCATGTAGTGCTCAAGCACAGGCTACTCCAGTAGACGAAAGACCGGCTGCATTCATGCCATCAATCCAAATAGAAGGTAGTCCAGCCTACGCTGGGACAGCTATTACGGTGATAATAGTGGGAGTGCCTGGTGGCAAAGCAACATTTATGGTTTCAGGCAATGATGTAGAAATAACGATGTCTGAGATTCAGGAGGGAATATATCAAGGGAATTATACGGCACGGTGGGAGGACGCAATTGGGACGCATGACGTGCGCGCGCGTTTAACGGTTGCCGAACTAAAAGTTGAAATAGCAGCAACATTCCAGGTGATTCGTCCGCCACTGCTGACGTCTGTATCAGTCATTGGCTCACCCGCCAAAGGTGGAGATGAACTCCTGATGAGGGTGACCGGCAAAACCGGCGCTAAGGTGCGCGCCGATATAGACCAGGTTAGTTATGATATGCCGCTTACCGAAGTTCCAGAAATGCCGGGGGTGTACGAGGGGAAACATACAGTCATGGACGGTGAAAATGTCAAAAGCGCTGTCGTTACTATTCATTTCACCTCCGAAGGTGAAACGGTAACGGACAAAAGCCAACGCGTGACCATCGACACCAAAGCTCCCGCGATTAATGAAAAACAGGTTGATAAATCACCATTGCAAAATGGCTCAAGTTTCACCTTGGTGGTCGATTGCGAAGTGGGAGCGTTGGTCACTGCGGATTTATCGCAACTCGATACCACACGTGGTATTGTCTATGTACCAGAGGTCACTGCTGGAATATTTAGCAAAGTTTTGACGCTAAGTTACGACAACCTTGCAATCAATGGCATGAAAACCATCAAGATTACTGCCAGGGATACTGTCGGCAATCAAGCCACGGCGGAGCTTTTGGTAGAACTGCGAAATCCTAAGTTGAACACGCAGCAACTTGTGATTTCCGGCCGGGTCATTGTTGAGGAGAGTACCTTGAGCAGCAACGGCGGTTTACGAAGTAAACTGCTGAACTCACAGGTTTCAATCTACAATGCCACGTCAAAGCAGGAAAAAATCGCGCCGATTGCGGTTGATAGCAGTTATACGACAACTTTTTCTGATAGTAAAAATCCCGTGGCTGAGATAGGTACAAGCATCTATGTGAGTGTGATGGAGGGTTCAGAAGTAATTGCTAACGTAAGTCATCAACTGTCTGCCGCTGAAGTCATCGCCTCCAAAGCGACGATAGACATAGCCATTACCGCCGCCCCGAAAATAGATATCACCGTTGAACCATCAATATTGCCTGCTGATGGATTTTCAATTGCTATGGTTACCATTACCGTAACGAGAGCAGGCGCGGAATCCGAAATCCGAAATCCGAAATCCGAAATCCAGGTCTCTGTTTCTTCCGGTATTATTGCGCCATTGGTTGAAGCGGGGCCTGGTATCTGGATAACAACGTACACTGCGGGAAAAACACCCGGCACTATTCTTTTTACGGCTTCAAGCCTCACTGCGCCTACTATTGTGGCTAATTTTGAAGTATTATTGACACCGCCGGAGGCGGTGTCTGAATCCATCCTGCTACATTGTCCCCAAAAGCATGTCATTGTGGGAAAAACCGTCCCAATCCGCGGCATGATAGACCCGCCAATGTTTGCCGAAACCATCAATTTGGAGATATACGAGCCTGGTGGAAGCAGTTTTGTCGAACAAGCAATGACAGACCGCGACGGACAATTTTATTTCCAGCTCAACCTAAATAGACCTGGAACGTTCAGTTTTCGGGCAAACCATAAGCAAACCAGAAGCTCAATCGCCAAAATTGAGGTTGAAGCAGAACTAGATCTGAATCCCAGAGATAGAGAATGGAAACAATCATTAAGTACGCCGAAAGACATCAACTACCTCTTAGAAGATACCCGTGGGGTTTTGTGGGCAGCAACATGGTATGGTGTTATGAAACTCGAAGATGAAGAGTGGATATCGTATGGCTTAGATGATAAATATATCAGTTCTCTTCTTGAAGATAGCAGTGGCACATTGTGGGCAGCAACGAAGGGTGGTGTTCATAAACTGCTTGAGGACGGAAAGTGGGAAGAGTACAGTAACGGTATAGATTCTGCCATTGTGGTCAATGCTCTCTTTGAGGATAGCTATGGCGTCTTGTGGGCGGCAACTAATAATGGTGTTATGAAACTCGGAGACAACCCCTTACCCCCCTTTGGTAAGGGGGATGAAAGGTGGATACCGTATGGATTAAGTGGCAGAAATGTCAATTTTCTCCTTGAAGATAGCCCTGGCGTCCTGTGGGCGGCAACTAATGATGGTATAAACTGGCTGGAGGGCAAAATATGGAGACAGTACGGTTACGAATTAGGTTCTAAAGTCAGTTTTCTCCAGGAAGATAGTCATGGGGTTCTGTGGGCGGCAACTAATAGTGGCGTGTGGAAAATAAAGGCCACGGAAGTAGAAGCTACAGGTGAGATGCAGAAATATACCAATGGCTTAGTTTCTAAGACTGTCCTTTGCCTTCTGGAAGATAATCATGGTATTCTCTGGGCGGGAACTAATGAAAGTGTATACTGGTTGAGCAGTGATAGATGGCAAAGATGCGTTTATGGGTTAGGCTCAGTCAGTGTCAGGTCACTTCTTGAAGACAACCACGGCGTCCTGTGGGCGGCAACTAATAATGGAATATGGCAACTAATGAGCGAAATATGGGAAAAGTATACCATAAGTGACGGGTTAGTTTCTGACTTTGTCAACTATCTTTTAGAAGACAGCAGCGGGGGCATTTGGGCGGCGACTAATGAGGGCGTGAACATGTTCGTCCCCTCCTCCGGAGGGGCAGGGGTGGGTTTGGATGGCAAAACGTGGAGACCGTACAGTGAGGGATTAGAGAGTAAGTATGTCAACTGTCTCTTAGAAGACAGCAACGGGATTTGGGCGGCAACTAATGGCAGTGGCGTCAGCAACTTAGAGGACGGAATCTGGAAACCGTACAATGAGGGATTAGAAACTGTAAGTATGTCAATCATCTTTTAGAAGACAGCCACGGAAACCTTTGGGCGGCGACTGATGAAGGTGTGAGCAAATTAGAGGGCGAAATATGGATAACGTACAGTGAAGGATTAAAAGATAAGTACGTCAACCGTCTCTTCTTAGACAGCCATGGGACCATTTGGGCGGCGACTAATGAGGGTGCGAGTTGGTTGGATGGTAAAACATGGAGACCCACCTTTCATCCCCCCGTCGACGGGGGGAAAGAGAGGGGTGATGGGTTAGATTCTAACGTTGTTAGGTGTCTTCTTGAAGATAGCCTTGGCAATATATGGGCTGCAACAGATGACGGAGTGTACAACAAACGAGAGGGCGGGGTAGCTTCCTCCCTCAGGGGGGATGAGAGGGGGGCCTGGACGACTCAGTATACAACACGTGATGGGTTAGGTTCTAATGACGTCAATTATCTCTTTTTCGATAGCCGCTTTACCCTCTGGGCGGCGACTCATCGCGGTGTGAGCCGCTTCCCCCTTAATAAAGGGGGCCAGGGGGTTGTCCTCGACCCAAATCAGGAGCGATGGTATACAGATGATAGATTGGAACACAATTGTAATCATATAATTGAAGATAAACACGGTGTGTTTTGGTTGGCCACAAGTGTTGGAGTAATCCGATATGAACCGAGTTCAAGAGCCCCACAAACTAAAATTGAAAATGGGCCAAGAGGTGTAATCGGACAACAAGCAACGACATTTAAGTACAATGGTAGTGATATCGAAACGGATAGAAGATTTCTACTGTATTCATACAAACTGGATAACGACCAATGGTCAGTTTTTAGTGAAGCGACATCTATCCGCATTTCAGCCAATGATGGTATCCACACCTTCTACGTTAAGGCTATGGATTCCGACGGCAACCTTGACCCCACTCCCGCCAAATGCACCTTCAGGATAGATACCACGCAACCAATTGCGATTATCGAAAAACCAGCGATTAACGAAGTCATCGGCGGTGAGTGCTTAATTACCGGAACCGCGACCGACCCCGCCTTAGGCAGGGCAGGTACAACTGACTTTTTAGAATATGAACTCGCAATACATTCAGAGGAGGAGCAATGGAGCAATGGAGCAATGGGGCAAGGAGGTGGCTCCCCCCCACTGGGGGGACAGGAGGGGGGCCAAAAAGATGAAATTTTGAGAATTGGCAAACATCAAGTTAGCGCTGGCTCCTTAGCGACCTGGGACACTGAAGGCAAAAATGGCATCTATACCATTACTTTGACGGTTCGAGACAAGAAGGAAGGCGCCTTAGACATACAACATATTAGTACAACAAGTGTAACGGTTTTGGTTGACAACACACCGCCAACTGCTGAGATTTTTTCAATCACAGACAATTCCCCCGGTGATGATGGGCTTTCTGGCGTGATACATATACGTGGCCAGGTCAGCGATGAACATATTGTGGGGTACACGGTGGAATGTCTCCAAAATAATCGGGTCAAATGGGACAAGACAGAGAAGCTTTTTGAGTCTGGCATGATTGAAATACCTGATTTTGATTCGTCTGCTATCTACGGCGATGCTAAATTGCGCCTGACTGCTAAAGATTTAGCTGACAATGAGAGCATTCCCGCTGAAGTATCGGTATTTTTAGGCAATGAAAGCGCCAAACCTTATGTCCAGCTTACAACCCCAAAAGACGGCGACGTTATAACCGGCGTGGTCGAAATTAAAGGCACAGTCAAGACAAGCAGCACTCTTGAAGGCTATGTTGTCGAATACAGCCTATCAATCGACAATCGACAATCGACAATCGACAATCCAAGGATTGATGATTGGAAGAAGATTTTCTCAATCAACAATCAACAATCAACAATCAACAATCCAGTGGAAATGGGCTTGTTAGCGACGTGGGATACGACGAGGGATACAGATGGCGAATACCTTCTGCGCCTCACGGCAAAGGACACCCGCGGCGAACAGTACACCTCAAGCACACAACCTATTAGCCTCATTGTGGACAATACGAAACCTATCGCTTCAATCACGCCCCCCTTTCATCCCTCCTATCCCCCCCCTACCCCCCCGTCAACGGGGGGGGAAAGAGGGGGGAAAGAGGGAGATGAAAAATGGTTTGTTAGAGAAAAAGTGAACATTACCGGCAAAGCTACAGACCTTAACTTTAAAGAATATAAAGTTGACTACGGACGAGGAACTGCGCCCAAAGAATGGAAACCGATAGCTATTTCAGAAGTTGAGCGACAAACTGAACATGAAGCTGATAGCGTCCTGGTCAGTGAGTGGAATACGGAGGGCATCCTTGATGGTGAATACACCCTGAAGTTGACGGTCATCGACAAAGCTGGTTTACAGGGAACAGCGACGCAGTTTATCACGTTAGATAATACGGGGGTTGTAACTTCAATATCAGCTCCAGAGGAATCCGCTTACGTCAGAGATACCGTTGAGATACGCGGCACGGCATATGATGATAATTTCAAAGAATATCGTATAGAAATAGAAGAAGCGGGAAAACTTAACACGCGCAAAACGATAGCTGGCCCTATCAGGACGCCGCGTCAAAATGAACCATTGGCAACCTGGGAAACGCCGGCAAACGTTGAAGCGGAATACACTATCAGGCTAACCGCGTCAAATCTAACTCATCCAGAAGAATCAAAAGCCGTAAACGTAAAGGTGGATAACAAACGTCCAACGGCTGTTATCAATGTCCCACAAGCTGGCGCAGTTGTCAGCGGCAGCGTAAAGATTGAAGGTATAGCGATGGATACATATTTTGAAGGCTATCGCGTCGAATATTCCCCCCTCTTATCCCCCCTGTGGGGGGACGCTTCCCTCGGTGTCAATCCAACTGCAACTGACTGGGAGTTGATAGGAATTGGTAGCGAATCTGTTAGCCGTGGGGTCCTGGAGACGTGGGACACACGAGGATTGAATTTAGAGGATGGGTTGTATTCGCTTCGTTTGACGGTCAAAGAAGGAACAGGATTGGCAAGTGAAGCTAAACGCCTTGTTACGTTGGACAATCACCCTGCTACCGCTATCATTATCGACTATGAAAAAAACAAAAATATTGACTGGGCTGATTGACTGTCGGGAAATTCCCTTACCTCTCGGCATACCATGGAGATATTTATGAACAAAGTTCATTGAAATGGCATGCAGTTCTAGCCACCTCAGAGCATGGATTTATGATTTATGATTGTTGATTGTTGATTGAGAGAAGTTTTTTCAATCATCAATCAACAATCGACAATCAACAATCCCAGGAGGCATCTCAAAACATACGACCAGAGGTTATACTACGGGTAACCTTTTACTATAATTATAACCTAAATAACTATGTTTGACCAGAAATTTTTATAAATTTAAAAATCAACTTCGATACTTTTTCAGTTTGTAATAAATCTTTTCTACGAAAGGAGTGTTTCTTAAATGAAACGGCATTTAAGCCTACTAATTTTCATGTTGTTCATTATTTTGTCACAAGGTATAGCATATTCGTCGCCCATTGACGTTAGACAAGGAGAGCTAGAAATTCTCAAAGGCCGGATAATAAAAATAGAATCTCCCTAAATTTCCTCATATAAGTGATATTTGAGGAAATTCGCGAAGTTACTTTTTATTTAATACATTTAAAAAAGCATTATTTTTAAGATATTTTAGTCATTATTATTAACAATTGTTAAAAAATCTCTTTTATACTATTCTAAACAGAATAAGATTAAGCAATTTCCTTTTGCCAATTTTTCTCCTTTTTGATATATTAACGTCAGTTCGGGATAACAACGTGTTTTAGCTCAAATTTATGGAATGTCCCGAGAATCGGGATCTCGCCTACGGAGAAGGCACTAAATCTCTTATCCCGAGCTGACGTTATATTACTGCTGGTGAGGATAATGGTATATAAAGTAGAAAAATTGAGATTAGGGAAATTTATAAGGCATATAAGCAAAGTATATAAGTTTTTACAAACAATCTCCTCTCAAAAAGATACAAGAGAGCATCCTGATGTTTCCATCCAGAGTATCTTTATTGGTGTTTTTATATGCCTGCTTTTGCGTTGGGGCAGTTTTAATCGTTTGTCCCGTGAGATTAGGCGAGGACAACTATCGAAGTAAAAGGATACAATAAAGATATCGTTGCAAGAGTGAATGATGAGCGTACAACCTTGTATAAAGAGATAGAAGCGCTTTCTTCGATTTCAAGACCGATAAAAGGTTATGATAAAAAGGAAAATCTCTCCTTTGAGATTTATGAAATACCTGATATTCATCTTTCAATCGGTTGGGACGATATTCCTTTGCGGGGATTCAAAATAAGAGAGAATACCCGATGTAGAGAAAATGGAGAAATCAAGTTAAAACAGTATATTTTCTTCTGTGCCACAACCCTTCCTAAGTGGAAAGCCAAAGCCAACACTATTAGGAAAATAGTCCATGCCAAATGGGGGATTGAAAACCATGGAATAAAAGAGTTAAAAGAAAATTGGTATATGACTCACAACTTCCATCATCATCCTAATGCAACCTTTGCTTTATTACTGCTTCTCTTTTTGGCTTACAATTTGTTTTACGCTTATGTTAAGAGACAAATGAAAGTTTATAGATTATATCGACTAACCATTAAGGAGGTTATTGAACAATTCATCTTTTCCTACATCAATCAAAAGTATCGGTTACCCTTTTCTTCATTTTCCGGTCCTTAATACCTTTGGGGTGAATGATGGAAGAATGCGTCATAATCCAATTAACATATTAACAAATGTTAAATCGTTCCTTTATTGGGATGAGTTTATCCATTTACAGGGAAACCAAAATTCCATTCTTAGATTTCTTATTTTCTTTTTTAGCATAGTTTCTATTGAGAATCTCTGAAGGAGAGCAAGTTACATTGACTTTAAAATTGGTAAATGCTAGCGATGTGGCTTTGAGCAATTTGAAAGCATCCTTTTTAAATGCGCCAGAATGGATTTCCCCTTCAGCATCCCCTTCTTTTATGTCCCTTGCAGAAGAACCGACAAAGAATAATATTTCGGACAAAATAATAAATCGATTTCATTACACCAATATCTCTTTTAGATATGCTTTACACGAATTGGCTAATAGCAGGTATGAACTGCCTATCTGCATAGAGATTCCGCGTCCTGTGACTCCGCCTCCTGGATTTAAACCTCGTCCCGGATTTCCTCCTCCCAAACAACAACAAGAAGCGGAGGCAAATATTCCCAATATTTCTCTTGATTTTACAAACAAAAGGCTAGGAGAAATACTGGATACACTGATGAATGCAATGAAAGGTAAATATTACTGGACAGAAGAGGATGGTGTTATTAATGTCATTCCAGTCGAAGCTAAAGATGACCAATCCTATTTGTTAAATAAAGAGGTAACCAATGTAAGAAGAACAGGCAAGACACCTGCTCAAGCTCTATACTATTTGTTTGAGGAAATTTTTCCAGAAGGAAAATGGATAGCTGCTGCAAAAGGATCTGATGCCTCAGTTATGTATGATGCTGCTGTAGAAGGTACGGTTGATATAGATATAAAGAAGGGAACGGTAAGACAGGTGTTGAATGCAATAGTACGTCCAAGGAATTATGCCTGGGATGTGGGTTGGCCCGATTACCATATCCATCTAATAGCTTATGACAACAAAATTATTGAAAACTATAGATTAATAAATATATACTCACCATAAGTTATGTTCCTAAAGAGAGTAAATATATACCTAAAAATGCAAGAAACAAGTAATATAACTCATGGTCGTAAGCCAATTCAAATTTGGCCATAATACGTCAATTGCATTCGTTAGTACACAAAGGCGTAAGTTTACCCATCACTGGTATTAGAATGTCAAAAAAACATTGGGGCTGGAAGTAGAAAAACCCCAGGGATTTTCTCCTGTATATCTTTTTTAATTTATTTGACAATGTACTAGTTAATACTTGCAAAAGAAGTAACAAGATAAGCAACTTGGGTTATTTATTCTTTGCATTTTTGCTTTCCTTTCAGTCGTCTTTCACCCCAAAGTAAGTACCATGCAATATTTCACCCTTTACCTTTATCCCAGTAGCTACAGATATTTGTCAAGGCATGAATTTTGCAATTGACGAAGGAAAGTGGAGCCATGAGCGGAAATTCTAAGAGAAAATTTGTTTTTATTATGGGTTTGAGCCTATTTTTTTTGTCAGCCGTTTACTTCATAAGCCCTACTTTTGCTGTTGAGCAAGTGCCTGTCGGGACGCGGCCGATGGGGATGGGGGAAACTTATGTTGCTATAGCGAATGATGGGAATGCAGTCCACCTTAATCCTGCCGGTATTTCGCTCATCCAACGGTATATTCTCAATGGTGCGCATGCTGACCTTCTTGGTACCAGTCCTTTTAATTTTAGTGGCCTGGAACAAAATTATGTAAGCGTGGTGTTACCGGTGACCAAAAATTTCGCTACGGGAATCGATTGGATGAATATCGGAATTTCGGATGGTGAACTCGGCTTTACGCAAAATAAATTCAATTTTGCCTTGAGTTTAAACCTCCGAGATATGATTGCTATGGGGATGAACGGAAAATATGTCAGCGTCTACACCGGATTGGATGGAATGGATATCGATACTGCTTCAGGGTTCGGATTAGATTCGGGCATCCTTTTTTTCCCGCGTTTTCTCCCGAAAGTGGGAGATAAACTCAAGGTAGGATTGATGCTACAAGATTTTGCCGGCAACCACACTAAATCAATTGTCGGCGGCACCAGCATTCGACATGATTTTGCGGGATTGCTTTTGGAAGAGACGGCCGACAAGGCTGAAATTCATTATTATGAAACGGTTTTACCACTCCATTGTAAATTTGGTGTTGCTTACGATATCATCAAGAATCCGCAACGCCATTGGCTGGTGTCTGCCGATTTCGACGATAGATTCCATTTCGGTTCAGAGTTTTGGCTACATCCCATGACCGCAATACGAGCGGGAGTCCAAATTGATAAGGAGGGCGTGACCTACTCTCTGGGCGGAACACTGAAGTATATCAACAATAAGTTATTTGAAAACTCCTGGTTCGAATTGAACTATGCTTATGTGTTACCGCCGACACTTCCTGCAACTTCGTATTTTTCCTTGTCTACAAGCTTTGATTTTCAGCGTTCGCCTATCACAATTGAAAAGGTGCTGATAAGACCAGGAATCTCCGCCGCCCATCATAACTCCTACGTGGGGGTGTCCCCCCATGGATTGAAGATTGAAGATTGTCGATTGAAGATTAAAAACAATCTTCAATCTTCAATTAAAAATCTTCAATCTAAAGAGGGGGTTGTTGAGGAATATAAACCGTACGAGGGCGATACTGCAGGACGGATATGGCTCCACAATAAAAGCAAGAAGGATATGGATGTCAAGGTCACTCTCGCTATTGAAGACTATGTGCCTCCAACCGACATCATTGAGTTTTTTACCATCGGTGGTAAAAAAACGATTTCTTTGCCATTGTCTTTGCCGTTCAGTGACGATATTATGACTCTCGCAAGGAATGAAAATGTTACTGCGCGTATAAAGGTTCTTGCTGTTGAAAAAGATAGCGACAAACGGTATTTCACATCACAAGATGAAGTATTCATGCTACACAATAAAAATACCATTGTCTGGGATGACCTAAGAAGGCTCGGGTCTTTTATTACCGCCGATACGGTTGAACCTTTCGCCCGCGAGACTCTGGAAAGTCGTGAGGAGTTGTTGAGGGAGTACGCAAAGCAATTGCCTAAAAATATTCTATCGGAAAATATTCTACAAGCGATTTTGCTCTTTGAAGCCCTGGTAGAAAAAGGTATTATTTACATAAAGGATGCCAATTCGCCATCTTATGTCAGTTACATGCCAGATACCGTAAGATACCCACAGCAATTGTTAAGCGGTGAGATAAGCAGCGCTGATTGTGATGACTTCACCGCGCTATATTGCGCGATGTTAGAGTCTGTTGGCATTCATACCGCGTTGATAGGACTTAATGACCATATCCTCATGGCTTTCGACACTGGAATATCCTGGCAAACCGCTCAAGATATTACTCTTTTTGACTACATTTCTATTGTTCAAATCCCCCCTGTGGAAAAGGGGGGTGAGGGGGGATTTCTTAAAAATGTCCGGTGGTATGTTGAACCTCCAATAGACGGTAAAGCATATATTCCTATTGAGACAACAATGCTGGGAAAGACAGGGGCGGAAGGCGGAAGTAGAAACCTTATTCCTTCTACTTCCGACTTCCCACTTTCCACTTCCGACTTCCGAGGCTCGTTTAACCTTTTTGTACAAGCCTGGCAGAATGCTCTGAATCAGATTCAAGAGGCGGAGAAAAGCGGCGACAAAATCGAATGTGAAACGGTAGCCAATGCCTGGGAAATCTATAAACCCGCATACACCAGTCCTAAAAACGGAATTCGGAATTGAATTTGATTTCCTTAATTCCGAATTCCGAATTCCCAATTCCGGAAAGGAGACGAAAAAAAATGAAAAAACAATTTGTCTGCCTATTTTTCATCAATCTATTTTTGTTGTTTTCTGTGGCAGCGAGTGTGGCAAATGTCGAAGTGGTTTCTGTTTTAGGCTATGTTGAAGTGAGAAAGCAGGGGCATAATTATTGGGAGGTTGCTAAAAAAGGCATGGCGCTCTCTGATGAAGACCTGGTGCGAATTCCGCCGAAAGCGACCTTCAGAGTTCGACTTGAAAGCGGTGATGCGGTATACTTCGTACCGGGGCAAGAGAGGCGGGCTAAGGATTTAGCACCCGCTGAAAAGAGAAGAATTGTGGACGGAAGAGCGAGAAGCTCGAAAGCGACGGATATGTTCGCTTCGCTCACCGACGCCAAAGACTTACGGTCTCGCCAGGTGGAGCGTCAGCTTGGCAATTCTGCCCCACCATCTCCGAAGGCGAATCAGTATGTCGATGTTATTCTTTCGACAATTGAGGAGGATGCGAATAACAAAGCCGTTAGAGACTTTGCGCAGAGCGTATTGGAAGATATTCTGATAACGACGACTACAGGCTATCCGAACCGGAATATTGCCTGTGCGCAACATCTTTTGGATATATTGAGGAGGAGAATAAAAATAAAATCTTCCGACACTGAACAATCACAGTCAATCCAGAATATTCAGTCCCCCTCAAAAATCTTAGAAAATTGTCAGGGAAATGATTTAGATGTTGCCCGGTTGTATTTAGCTTTGCTAAATGCCGCCGGCGTAGAAGCACAACCTCGTGGTGATAACAAAGTACCTTTATTTATCGTATTCAATAGCAATATTCCGGTCGGTGAAGCTCAGAGCATCACCGTCAATAAAAAGCTATACTTTGTGGAAAATGATACCGTATGGTTTCCAATACAGATTACTTCATCCACGGATAATTTCATCAAAGCCTGGTACAGAGGAAGCGAGGTTCGTAACCAAAATTTCCGTTAAGATATGACTTTTTCAGTTAGTGTCTAATATTAACCACGGAGACACAAAGACACGGAGTTTTCTGTGCTTTCTCTGTGTCTCCGTGTCTCTGTGGTTAGTTTAGGGTGAACCATAGAAGCACTTTGATTAACCTCATACTTGATAACTGAAAAACTCGTGTTAAGAAAGAAAAGTTCCATCATAAGAAATAAGAGGAAGAACTAAAGATGCAAAGGGGCAAGGGTTAATAGTTCCTTGCCCCGCTTTTCGGCATCCCGAGAATCGGCAGATGCCGAAGAATCCTTAGGGGCTCCTGCGGAAAAGGCAAAACGGCTTGACCTCTTGCCTCCTATCCCTCTTGCCGTTTTTCCGTTTAGCTACATTTTATGAAAAATCATTTAAGCAAATGGTTTTCAAATTATGCGAAACAAATTGGCGTTTGTCTTGTCTGTTTGCTCACGTTCCTCTGCATTCTTGTTGCCTCCTTGTTCGAGATATTTGAATTTGTGGAACTTCGCACGTTAGATATACGCGCCCTATTGTTTTCGCCCCCAAAAGCCAAAGCCATTTCCCCTAATTTGGAACTGGTTACCATTGATAAGGAGAGTGAAACAGACCAGGAGCTTGAACTCGGCCAGTGGCATACCTGGCCACATAGTCTCCTGGGCTCTCTGATTGATGCTCTCAAATATTCCCCCAATAGCTCTATTGGTATTTTGCTCTGGTTCATTTATGAAGATACCACCGATGAGTCTCTCCGCATGGTCATCGCTGAATCCCTAAATCCGGTGTATCTCGAATCGACTTATAAAGAATTACGTTTCCCCAGGAAAGGCATACCAGAGATAAGAAAAGATTACTGGCATGATATTCCTTCAGGTTTGGAAGCAGTGGCAAAAACGACTGGTATTATTGAGATTCCCGCGGGTAAAGATGGCTTCTACCGCTGGGCGCAGATGGTTGTCAAAGATGAACGTGATGGACAATACAAATATTCTCTCGCCGTGAGGATGTTAAGCAACCACCTTGGTTTGAATCGCATCACACTTCAGAACAGCTTTTGGAGTGGTCACTATATTCTGCTGACGCATCACGAAGCATCTGCTGAACGCAGTAAACAAGATGGCACGGGGGCAAGGAGGCAAGGGGGCAAGAAACTGAAAATTCCCCTCGATAAACAAGGGCGGATGCTTATCACCTTTGGAGGGCAGGATGTAAAGCAATTTGCACAGGCTCATTTTGTTGATATCCTGAAATCTCAGCCTGAACAAGCAGTGCTAATGGATATTCAGCCCCCAATTGACAATCTTGCTCAAAGGTATAGAGATAAATTGCTTCTCGTTGGCATGGGACTCCCCAATTATGAGGTTAGAAGTTTGACCCCCCGCGGAGAAATGTCTGACCTTTTAATTTATGCCAATGTGCTCAATACTCTGTTAAATCAGAGTTTTATAAGTAGATTGAGTAAGCCCGCGAATGGGATGTATCTCTTTTTAATCTCCATGCTGGCATCGGGCTTATTTATTATAGCCGCGCGTCGTGGAAAAACCTCATTGCTGCTTCTACTTGGCATCGGACTTTTTATATTCCAGGTCGTCTTTACCATCACGGCGTTTAAGTTAATAGGCATTTGGGTTGATTTTGTAAACCCCGCTATAGTCATTGGCATTTGCAGTATTGTGACGTTAGTCTATCTTATGTATGTCAATTTGCGCGGCTACGCATCTACTCTCGCAACCAACTTCAACAAATTGACGCGGACTTACCATGAGGATATTACCCCGTTACAAAATCTATCTGGTTATACTTCCGAATGTAACAAAGTATTATTTTGTAACGGGGTGACCAATAGCCTTGGGCAAATTGAGGCCGAAACGCAACGCCTTTTGGATAGGTTGAAGACAGATTATTCCAATCTAACATCCGCAAATGAAGATTTGCAGCGAATTTCCAGAGAACAAGCAAATTTTATTTCGGTTATCTCACATGAATTTCGCAGCCCGATTGAGAATCTTAAATTAACGCTGGAAAATCTTTTAGGTGGTGTATATGGTGAATTGCCTGCTTCTTCTCACAAACAGATGAAAGAACTGCTGGAACAAAGTGAAAAATTGGGGGCTTTGTTTGAGCGTATTTTGTATATTGGAAGATTGGAAGTGGGCAAAATTCAACCAGTCTTCGGTAGGGTCATGCTACCTGTGGTGATTTATGAGGTGTTGGAAGCTTTTGCGGCGCAGGCTTCTAACCAAAATATTGAGTTGAAAGCTGAAATACCAGAAAATTTTCCCGCAAAAATTTGGGCAGATGAGGACGCTATCAAACATATTTTGGAAAACCTCGTCAGTAATGCGATTAAATTCACTGATTCCGGCGGAACAGTTACAGTCGAACTAAATGATGTATCCCAGGAGTTTATAGAAATTAAAGTTCGTGATACTGGTTGTGGCCTTTCTCAAGACCAAATTCCTCTAATATTTGAGAAGTATTACCGAGCTGAAGAATATAAAACCAAAGGAACGGGTTTAGGACTTGCAATCGTTAAACGCCTTGTCGAACGCCATCATGGCGAGATTGAGGTTGAGAGTTATAAGAATGTTGGAAGCACATTCATCGTAAAATTACCCAAACGCGGAATTGGGAATGCAGAATGCGGATTTAAAGAAGGCAAGGAGGCAAGACGGCTAAACGACTAAACGGCAAGGAGGCAAGACGGTACAACGGCAAGGAGGCAAAATAAACATTGCCCTCTAGCCCTCTTGCCGTCTAGCCATCTAGCCCCTCTCCGAAATCCGAAAGGAATAGATGGATAACCAAGCAGAAATTACAATATTACTTATAGATGATGAGGAAAATAAACGGAAGCAGCTCAGATTTAACCTTGAAGATAGATTGGACTTTCCGTGTCAAGTTATCGAAGCCGGGAACCGACAAGCAGCTTATGACCAATTCGCGACTCATAAGCCTGATATTGTGTTGTTAGATATGCGATTGGAGGGCGAAGCTAAGGATTCGCACCTTATAATACTCAAGTGGATTCAACAACAAGACCCAGAGATACCAGTCATCATCATCACCGCTTACGCCACTGTCGATACCGCCGTAGAGGCGTTAAAAGAAGGCGCTTATCATTATTTTGAACGACCAGTCGATGCCAAAAAACTCCAACCGATGCTGAAACCGTTACGCGATTTGATTATTGCGCGAAGAGAGATTCAGACGCTCCAAAACCAACTGCGAGGACATTATGATAAAATTATTGGTCAGAGCCCGGCGCTTTTGGAAACACTTCGTCAGGTCGAAAAGGCCGCGCCAACCAATGCTAACATCCTTATTCTCGGCGACACTGGCACCGGAAAAGAATTGATTGCGGAATTAATCCATCAGCAGAGCAAATACTCCAGGAAACCATTAGTCAAGATAAACTGTGCGGCTATCCCGGAAACACTGGTAGAGGCGGAATTATTTGGCGTTGCCCATCGTGCGGTTTCGGAAGTAAATGAAAGAAATGGCGCGTTCGGAGAAGCTGATGGGGGGACAATATTTCTGGATGAAATCGGGGACATGGCATTGGACCTTCAAGTCAAGCTTTTACGCGTGATTGATTACAAGGAAATTAGGCGGATTGGCGATGACCGTCCGCGGAGTGTCGAGGTCCGTATCATTGCCGCAACGAACCGTGATTTAGAAGCGGAGGTTAAAAAAGGGTTATTCCGAGAAGACTTATATTCTCGCTTGAGGACTTTTGAAATCAAGGTTCCGCCTCTCAGGGAACGAAAAGAGGATATTCCGCTGTTGGTAAAACAGTTCATCGAAGACTTACGCGAGGATTCTGGGTGCCCATTCCTCGAAGACTGCACCAGGGGAGCATTGAGGTTGTTAGAAAATCGCGATTGGCCTGATAACATAAGAGGACTAAAAAATGCGGTTCAAAGAGCCTGTATAAATGCCCATGAAGAGCAAACTTGTTTATCTGCTGATGACTTTGGCTTTCTCACTTCAGACAAAAGCCCCAAAATCGAAGCGTCTGTTTCAGACAGTATGACCCTTGATGACTTATGCAAATGGTTAATTAGCAAACGGTTAAAAGAATGCAACGGCAATGTAACGGAAGCAGCCAGACGCCTTGGAATCCCGCGAAGAACGTTGTATGAACATTTCAAAAATTATATCATCACTCCTGAATCTTATAGGCTTCTTCCTCGTTTTTGATTGTCGATTGTTGATTGAGAGTCTTTTCAATCATCAAGCAACCATCATCAATCATCAATCCAAAGCTATTTTAGGACGCGGAAGGCGCTGGCACTGACAGCTGTTCCCCCGGGCGTATAAACCCGGATTAAGCTGGTGACTGCCCCACTGGGAACCAGAGCCCGAACCTGAATCGCTGAATCCACGATAAAGGAAGCGGCTATCACACCGAACGACACTTGAGTTGTCCCAATCAGATTCGTACCTGTGATTTTGACCTCGGTACCAGGTGCCCCCTTTGTGGGTGAAAAGCCGCTGATGGTGGGAGGAACTAACACCGTAAAATCGGTGGCGCTAGTGGCGCTACCCGACAGCGTGGTGACCTCAATAGGCCCAGTGGTGGCGCCTTGCGGCACTTGCGTCCAGATGGTCGTTGCCACATTGCTTAAGATTGGCGCCGTGACGCCGTTAAACGTAACCTCAATGGCATCCACAAGATTCACACCGTCAATTGTCACCACTGTTCCTACGGGGCCACTCTCAGGATTGAAACCCGTAATCTGTACTGAGGTAATCTCGAAATCAATGTCGTTGATGCCTGTCCCGGCGGGATTGGTCACAGCAATCGGGCCGGTTGTGGCGCCACTCGGTACCGTGGCGAGAAGCTGTGAGTCTGTAAGGATGGTGAAATCGGCGTCCACGCTGTTGAACGTGACCGCTGTGATGGCGATAAAATTGATGCCGTTGACCGTGACGACAGTTCCTCGTTGCCCTGATGCGGGTGAAAAACTATCGATATCAGGGACCTGCTCAACAATCGTCGTCGGGTTGTCAAAGAATGAGAATATTTTATGATTGAAATCGCTCATGAACTGGTGTTCTGCATATCCCACCACCAACTGTTCCTGGATATCAGAAATATAGTTTTCGTACTCCGACGGAATCACATTCTTCCAATTTGAGACCAGAGGAGATTCGCGTAGAAAGTCGTTCTCATCAAGAAAGTCTGCGCTTTTCAGCGCTGCATAAATGGTTCCAGAATCGGTCTTGGACAGCCCATCAATCCGCCAGAACCGCTCAGGATATATTGGCGAGGCCGCATTGACCCGGTATTGTGTGGGGATGCCTCGCTGGAATAGTGAATGGAAGGCCATTAGTGCGGCGGGGTTACAGGCATCGCCGAACGAATCGTTTTCAGCCAGCGCGAAAATCGTCGGCACTGTCGTCTCCTCCATTACCTCCCAATTGCCTGGTGAAATATATAAGGCCGCTGCCGAAACTGGGAAGCCGAGGCTCTGCTGTGTTTGAGCATCAAACAAAGACGCGAAAATCCCGCCGTTGGAGATGCCTAAGACATAAATCGCATCCGTGGGGTTCATGTGGCCACGAAGTATCAGTTCGTCTCGTACCGCGGCGACTCGTTGTAAGTCGATGTTGTCGCTCACCGCAGGGTCTTCATCCCAGGCTTTTTCCACCCGGTCAAAGCTATCCAGGATAACCATTGCATAGCCTCGGGAGGTGGCATCATTGATAAAATTGCGTGATTCTACACTACTAATCCAGGTACTTGCACTACCGAAGTGGCCATGGAAGACGAAGATAACGCCCCTGTAATTCGGCGGAAAATAGAAAAGGACTCGTGGCGCGACCCAGTGGGGGCTATCTTTGTATTGTGCGATTACCGTGACGTAGTTTTCCGGCATCACCAGGGTCGTGTGAACGCTATTCGGGTCGGCCAGATAGGCGGTATCTCCCGTCCACTTGTCAAAAATTCGTCCAGGCGCACCCGGGTCTTCGGGTTCGTCTAACGCGCGCTCTGGATTGCCATCCTCATACGGATTTGCCCAGATATGTGCCACGGAATTTACTTCATACACGCCTGAGCCACTGCCGTTGATAACAGTCAAAATGCTTTGAGCAGCAGACACCCAAGAACTACTCACTGCCAGGACAACCAGAATCAGAAGGTAGCGTATGAAAGATAACCTGTTCAAACGAAGAATCATGGTTGAGAATGCTATTTCTGGTCTTAAACGCTTTAACATTCTTAATCATCCTTTCAGAAATCATAAAGACAAATTTGCTCAAAATAAATTAAGAGGAATAAAGTAATTGCTTTATACAGCAAAAACGTTGCCAACGTTATTCTTATAAACTTATGTTATTGGAAATCCAGGCCACATCTTAGTTAAGGCGTTTCTTTTAAGTTTTTACCACGCGGTTTTTTAAAAAATTTCGTTAACCTAATTCATACTGATGGATACTTTAGGATACATCCCAAAGTTTGGATTCAGTCAAGAATTTCCTCCCAATAATGTCGGCGGATAGGATGTTTTAATTTGTTCAGCGCTTCTGCTTCAATTTGGCGGACGCGTTCGCGGCTGATTTTCAGTTTTCGACCAATTTGAGCCAGATTGTGAGATTCGCCATCAAACAGCCCATACCGCAATTTGATAACGCGCGCTTGCTGTGAAGTCAACGTCGAAAGGAGTTTTTCTATAACTTCCTGGCGCGCTTTAGACAACAGTTCCTCTTCTGGCGAGAGGGTTATCTTATCGGTAATTAAATCCGCCACCGTTGTCTTATCGTCTGCTTCCGTTTCTATTGGAGCATCCAACGATAATAAGTCTCTGGGCGCCTGGAGAATATTATGAAGCCTTAATGGGGTGAGATTAACAGCTTCTGCCAACTCACTCATTTTGGGCTCTCTACCCAAACACCTGGTTAAATTTGTGAAGGCTTTTGTCGCACGCCTGTGAGCTTCGGTGATGTATACAGGCAGCCGTATTAGTTGACTTTGTTCTTCCAAAGCGCGCCTTATGGCCTGATTAATCCACCATGTCGCATACGTGCTAAACCTATTCCCTTTCTCCAGCCTGAATTTATAAATAGCCGTCATCAATCCTATGCTACCTTCCTGCACCAGGTCAAAAAATGAAAGAGGAGATTCTTTGAATATAAGTTGTTTCGCGATGTTACCCATTTTATGGACATTTATTCCACGCATGGATGTTAACTGGGCTGATTGACTGTCGGGTCTTTGCCCTTACCTTTCGGCATCTCGTCATTCCGAGAATCGGAACAACGACATGCAGTTCTAGCTTGTCCCGAAACGATTTGGGACCCAGCGGTTGCACTACGGGCAACCGGGTCTCCGACGAAAGTCGAAGTCCATTTCCACAACGTATCTTCTCGACGCGGTCTTCAGGCAAAATCGAAACGTTCGATTTTGGTCTGCACGACGAGACGTTGTTAGCAAAAATTATAGCATAAATGATTATGCTTGTCAAGAAATTTGCAGAAATTTAAACATCAACTTCAATACCACCATTCCAAAACGTATGAGTTCAGCGGTTTTCTTCGTAAACCGCCAACCGTTCTCTCCACAAACCATCAATGGTAAATCTAACAAAGAGCGGGCAGAAGCATTCAAAGCACTTGATGCCAAGTTTGGCTTTAGCGAATATGACATTCATCTCTACGCTACCACTATCTGGGGTAACGGAAGGGAAGCTGCGATAAGATACGATAAGCTCGAATTAGTGTATCGGAAAATCCTTCATTGCTTGCTCATACTCTGGTGCAACATCTGAGAGAGCTACATCGCGGTAAAGGTGAAGG
>Ga0194113_10000042_pt1 | contig 121212 bp, 121 predicted proteins | sample TA2MahC200mmetaG_FD_146193 | JGI IMG/M metagenome (GOLD analysis project Ga0194113, IMG submission 146193) | Freshwater microbial communities from Lake Tanganyika, Tanzania - TA2015017 Mahale Deep Cast 200m | ecosystem: Environmental > Aquatic > Freshwater > Lake | place: Tanzania: Lake...
TTAAAGTTCGAACGAGATATGTATTGATTTAAACTCAGTCGTAGCAATCCCTTTGCTGGCGGGCGATTCATCGAAAAATAAAAAAGCCGATTCATCAAAGAATCGGCTTCAGTTCAATAAAGTGCCCTTTGCTGGATTGAGTTCGAAAAAGCTGGTTAGTGACTTAATCAGATTAATCTAAATTTGTGCAATGTGAATAAAAGTCTGTACTATGAGTACTCTCATAAAATTATGGACTCATGTTAACAGATAAAACAACAATTCTACAAATTCTATTTGTACTTGTGCTGGTAGGCTGTACCGAGCCTTCACCTAGGCCTCCTGAAAAGGTCTGATAAGCCATAAGTTGGATAGTTTTTATTTCTTTACTTTAGAATGTTTATGCCGATTCCGTCGCTTATATTATTGGCATTAAAAGAATTAACTGCTACAAAAACCACGGTTTTTGAGGCACTGTTTATTCCACAAAAGGTGGAGAATCCATAGGTGCCACCATTGTGCCAGAGAATTTTTTGTTGATCGGGTAGTAGTAGCCAATGCCATGCTCTAGCAATGGATAGTGTCTCGTTTACTTTCGTTGTGGGTGCAATAATCATTTTAACTATTGGATCATCCTGGTTTTCTGCAATAAATTCCAGATAAGTGAGCATATCTCCTGGAGTTGACTTAATGCTTCCTGCACCTTGCAATGCGCCCATTTGCCAGTAAGGAGTGGCCCTTCCATTTATATAGCCTGTACAAATCGGCAGTTTGGGGTTAGCTTCTAAACCTGTTGAAGTAAGTTTGAGGGGTTGTACTATATATTGATCAATTAGCGTAGCATAGGATTGCTTGCTTAGTAGACAGGCAAGTTGCCCGGCCAGCCCCATACCCAGGTTGGAGTAAGAGTAGGTGGAAGCCGTATCGAGCTTAGCGTTTGTTAGGTAGCTATAAAGGTCTTGCTCGCTGTATCCAGCGTATGGTTGTTCTCTGGTACCCTTAAGATTTGAGGGAAGTCGTGGTAATCCAGAGGTATGATTGAGCAGTTGTAGAAAACTTTTTCCCATCAGGTTAGCATTAGCATGTACTGAATCAGGTAGCCAGCGGTTAAAACTGGTGGTATCATTGATCTTTCGATCTTGCAATAACCTACAAAGTATATAGGCTGTAAAAGTTTTGGTGATGCTGCCAATTTCGACTTGCCTGTCAGGCTGCATCGGTAACTCTGATTCTGTATTAGCATAGCCGGAGTAAATGAATTTACGTTGGCCATTTTGGCTGATGCCTACTATAATGCCCGGTATTTTCTTTGCATTCACCAGACTGTCAAGCTTCTCCTGTACCCCCAAGGTATGCTGTGCGTAGGTGGTAGCTAAAAGCCCCATGACAATAGATAAAATCAGGACGTGCTTGTAAATTGCCATCTTCTCCGAAGGTACTTGTTGCTATACAATTATTGAAAAGCTTAGGACATCGCGAAAGCTTTCCTCGTAGGACAGATTAATAGGGCTGCAATTCCCGTCTGGAAAGCGAGTCAGGACATTCAAGAACCATGCAGGATGTTATTGAATGTCCTGGAAGTTTCCAGTAGGTTTCAGAAGATTTTTTGAGAAAATGAAGGCATTATTTTTTAGTTAGTTACGTTATCACAAAATCGAAATCAACCGGTTATGGCCAAATTCAGGGGGTGTTGTAAATCGTCAGCATAAAGTGGACAAAATATAGTAAGCAAAAAGGGGTGGTTCGAACTCAGAGAGTAAATAGTTTATTTGAAGCAATCCCTTTGCTGGCGGACGATTCATCAAAGAGTCGGCTTCAGTTCAAAAAAGTGCCCAGGACTGGATTCGAACCAGCACACCTTGCGGCGCCGCCACCTGAAGACGGTGCGTCTACCAATTTCGCCACCTGGGCGGGGTTGCAAAGTTACGCTGAAATTATTGCTGATATTATGCTGCGTGACAAATTCTACTTAGGCAGTAAGCAAACTGCAGCCTCGTACAGTGGCACCATCGAGTCTGCCTAGCATTTCAAAATGTCCATTAGGATGTATTCGACCTGCATCGTCAGTGGCAATAAAACAACAAGAGTCGATATTGGCTAGATCAATAATGTTCAAGCCGCCGTTGCCATAACTTTTTACAGAAAGCGGATCTTCTTCTTCGCGTACCAACACCTTCATCCAGGGAGGACATTCAAAAAGTCCATTTTCTTTTGACCAGGCTTGTGAGAATAATTCTGTCATACCATATTCCGAGGCAATAGCGGGTAGTTGAAACGCTTTTTTTAATTGAGTATGAACTTCTTCTCTTGTGACTTCTTCTGCTCGGCCTTTCATTCCACCTGTTTCAATGAGGGTAGTGTGCTGTAATTTTTGCGAATGTGTAGTGGCAAAATCTAATAAGGCAAAGGTGACACCAATTAGGAGGGTACGCTGTTTTTTTAATTCAAGCTGTGTGAGGGTTTCAGCAAGTGCTTCGGTTTCGTTCAAATAAAACCCACTGCTCGGATGGCCAGATCTTTCAATTAATTCCTTGACCATATACACTAAAGAGGAGTTCTTACGTTCCAAATAAGAGGGGAGTAATCCTATGATACAGGTATCATGAGGAGACCCCCAAAAACGTTCAAATCCTTTTAAAAAACTGGATTGGTAAAGGGAGAGGTTTCGAACCAGGTGCTGACTGGGGGTGGTGCCAGTGGTGGTGCTACTTTCAAAAATCACTTTCGGGGAAAAGGATCCCGATGTGACCTTATGTGTTTTAAAAAATCCGATGGGAAGAAAGGGGATCTTTTCAATTGTATTTACCTGCTCAGGTTTACATTGGAGCGCTGTTAAATAAGCAGCATAAACAAGGTTGTGCGTTGCCTGGTAGCGAAAGGCTTCCAGGGCCATTTGTTCAAAAGAAAAGGAACTGTTAAATAGGCGATTCTCCCATTCTAAATACAGGGAATCTGGTCCATTTAAATGATGTAAATTTGTTTCCAATGCGTTTTATGAATCAGCGTTTCCAGCTATTTTTTTTACTGATACTGTTTGCTGTTTCCTGCAGCAAAGATAAGTTTACCTCTGAACCGAAGGTAGAGGTTCGTTCTATTGAACCGGCTACGGTTTACAACGGGAATATCATCAAACTGTTGGCTCGCTACACAGACGAGGAGGGAGATGTAGACTCAGTTTACATTGTCTACAAATGGTACAATGGTAATAACCCGTCTCGGATTGACACCTTGATGCGGTTTCCTACTAATCGCTTAGGTATACCTGCGGCATTACGTGAATCTGATATTGCGGTGGAGTTTGAATACAATACGTACAATCAAACTAACATGCTTACACTACCTGGTGTAACGCGTGATACCACTGCTTCATTTGGCTTGTTGTTGATTGACAAGACTCGTAAACGTAGCAATTACAGTGAGTCTAATAAGATTCGCTTGAAGAGACCTTAATTTCTTGCTTTTTTAAAATTTTCCTATGGCTAAGACTGTTTCTAAAAAAACCAACAAGTCGATTCTAACATCGACGTCATTTACATTTTTTAAAAACTATATCAACAATGCTTCTCCTGTGGGATTTGAAAGTTGGGGGCAACGTTTGTGGATTGATTACCTAAAGCATTATGTGGACACGCACTATGTGGATCCCTATGGAACTGCGGTGGGTGTAATTAATCCAACGCATCCCTTCAAGGTGGTGATAGAAGCACATGCGGATGAAATAAGCTGGTTTGTGAACTATATCACGCCCGACGGTTTATTGTATCTAAAAAGAAATGGTGGGGTGGATCATCAAACGGCTCCTGCTTCAAGGGTGATTATTCATGGGAAAAAAGGTCCTCTTAAAGCGGTATTTGGGTGGCCTGCTATTCATACCCGTTTAGGAAGCCCTGAGCAAAAAGAACCCATACCGCGTACAGATAATTTGTGGTTGGATTGTGGCGCGCGTTCTAAAAAAGAAGTGGCAGCATTAGGTATCCATATTGGTGCTGTGGTAACCTACCAAGATGGTTTTGATGAATTAGCAAATGGTAATTATATCGGAAGGGCTTTTGATAATAGAATTGGAGGCTTTATGATTGCGGAGGTGGCCAGGCTCTTAAAAGAAAATAAAAAGCAACTGCCTTTCGGGTTGTATGTAGTCAATGCGGTGCAAGAAGAAATTGGGTTGCGTGGTGCAGAAATGATTGCACGACGTATCAAGCCGGATATTGCCATCATAACTGACGTAACACATGATACTACTACACCCCTAATCAATAAAGCAATCGAGGGGGAAGTGGCTACTGGCAAAGGGCCTTCGTTATGTTATGCACCAGCCGTTCATAATAAATTACTAGCTGTAGTTGAGGACGTAGCTGCCAAAAAGAAAATTCCTGTTCAATGGCGTGCACAAAGCAGAAGCACGGGAACGGATACGGACTCTTTTGCTTATTCGAATGATGGGTGTCCTTCTGTGCTAATTTCTATTCCACTTCGGTATATGCATACCACGGTAGAAATGCTTCATCGTGATGATATTGAAAGTACCATCCGCTTGATGTATGAAACGCTTTTAACGTTGTCCCCTAAAACCAATCTGCGTTATCTCTGATTCACTTTGCGCTGAACCAGTACCTTTGCGCGGATGGATATTCGTTGTACACCTGAAGAACTAGCCTTATTGCAGCAAGTAGCTGCGGGCGCGCGCATGTTGCAACGCGAAACTTATTTAGTAGGTGGATTTGTTCGTGATAAACTTTTGGGGCGGCCTACTACAGACTTAGATTTTGTTTGTATCGGGGATGCGTTGGAATTGGCAACACAAGTGGCTGCGCAATTCAAGCCTAAACCTAAAGTGGATTTATTTAAAACATTTGGCACGGCTCACTTTCAATTGAAAACGGAACCCGCTACGGATATAGAATTTGTGGGAGCCAGGAAAGAGAGTTACCAACACAGCTCACGCAACCCCACCATAACACCAGGTAGTCTACAAGATGACCAGGAACGAAGGGATTTCACGATTAATGCATTGGCCATCAGTTTACAGGAATCTAATTTTGGAACGCTCATTGATCCTTTTGGTGGGTTGAAGGATTTGAACAATGGAATCATTAAAACGCCACAGGATCCGGATAAGACGTTCAGTGATGATCCCCTGCGAATGATGCGTGCCATTCGATTTGCTACACAACTAGGTTTTGTAATTGATGAAAATACCTGGGAAGGAATTGTTCGCAACGCTAAACGAATTGAAATTATTACGCAGGAAAGAATTACGGACGAACTAACAAAAATTCTTTTAGCGCCTAAACCCTCAATTGGATTCGAGCTGCTGTATAAAGCGGGTCTATTAAAATTGATTTTCCCCCAGGTTGTTGATTTGGCTGGTGCTGAGTACAAAGATGGACATGGGCACAAGGATAATTTTTATCACACATTGCAGGTATTGGATAATGTGGCGCAGCAATCAACGGATTTATGGCTTCGATGGGCAGCATTGCTTCATGATATTGCTAAACCTGCCACAAAACGTTTTGAGAAGGGACATGGATGGACTTTTCACGGTCACGAAGTAGTAGGAGGAAGAATGGTGCCAAAAATTTTTACAAAATTGAAGTTGCCTTTACATGAGAAAATGCGGTTTGTAAAAAAATTAGTTGAATTACATCTACGCCCCATCAGTCTTACTAAAGAGAGTATAACTGACGCTGCTATCCGAAGATTACTATTTGATGCCGGAGAGGATTTTGATTCGCTCATGCTGCTATGTGAAGCTGATATCACCTCAAAGAATCAGTCAAAAGTCAAACGGTACCTCGATAATTTTATGCTGGTTCGGCAGCGTTGTAAAGAAGTAGAGGAGAAGGATCATATCAGAACTTGGCAACCTCCAATCAGCGGAGAATTAATCATGGAAACGTTTGGACTCGCGCCTTCTAAGCCAGTGGGCATTATTAAAGATGCTATCAAAGATGCCATGTTGGATGGAGTCATTGCCAACTCCTATGAGGCCGCTTTTCAGTTTATGTTGGAAAAAGCGGCTTCCATGGGGATTCATCCTAAAAATTGACCCGTAATTTATCCCTAGCTTTGTAACATGCCTATTCTTAAGTTTCGCGTTTTTTTTGAAGAGGACGATACCATTTATAGGGATATTGCTCTTTTTCACACGGACACCTTCCTCAGTCTCCACCAAGCTATTCTGAAGTCCTATGAGTTTGATCAGAAACATCAGGCTACTTTTTTCAGAAGTAATGATCAATGGCAACGGGGACGGGAAATTAGTTTAGCCGTCTATGAAAAGAATTACAAGGCCGCCCCTTTATTAATGGATCAAACTGCTGTGGGTGCTGAAATAAAAAATTTAAATCAGCGCTTTATCTATGTCTATGATTTTAATCGTAATTGGACATTCTTGGTAGAATTGATCAATGTGTCAAAAGAGGAAAATCCAAAATTGACGTATCCTGCTATTACGCGTGTGGAGGGAATACCCCCCAGTCAGTATGGTACCAAGGCGTTGTTAGGGGAAAAGTTTGCTGATATCGAAGAGAAATATGATCTGAGTAAGGCAGAAGATGGGTTTGCTGAAAAAGATGAGGAAGGCGAAGATATTAGTCTCGATGACGAGGGAATGAGTGAAGAAGAGATTTAATTCCGTCCATGTCTTTGCCAGTTATCATACAAATTGCAGGTCCCACGGCAGCTGGTAAAACAGCACTTGCCATCGAATTGGCAAAATGGTTGGATACTGAAATACTTTCCTTTGACAGCAGACAGTGTTATCAAGAGCTTTCTATTGGAGTGGCTCGTCCGTCTGAAGTTGAACTGACTACAATCAAACATCATTTTATTGCTTCTCACTCTATACATCAACCGCTTGATGCGCATGCCTACGCACAAGAGGCGCATGTGGTGGTTAAAAATTTGTTTCAGCGTTTTCCAGTAGTGGTGATGGTAGGTGGTACGGGGCTTTATTGGAAAGCTTTTCATGAAGGATTAGATAAAATTCCTGCTGTTGATTCACAGATAAGGAATCAGGTAATAGAACAATATGAGCAATTAGGTTTATCGTGGCTTCAATCGGAACTAGGCCGTCTCGATCCCCTGTTTGCAGCCGCTGGTGAAATGAAAAATCCCCAACGAATGATGCGTGCATTAGAAGTATTTCGTGCAACGGGCTCCAGCATTTTATCTTTTAGAAAAAAGGAAGCAGTACAACCTTATTATTCGCTCTGCTCAATTGGAGTTATGCGTTCACGAGACAGATTGGTTGAATTGATTGATCAGCGTGTGGAGAATATGTTTAGGCAAGGACTCTTAGAAGAAGTGCGCTCCCTGGGGCAATACGCAAGCTTAACTCCACTTCAAACAGTAGGCTACACGGAATTAATTAATTATCTGCAAGGCACCTGCACACTAGAGCAGGCTATGGAGCAAATAAAAATTAATACCCGGCAGTATGCTAAGAGACAACTGACTTGGTTTAAAAAACAGGATATGATCGAGTGGTTTGAACCAGATCAGCTTGCAGCGATCCGTGCGTGCATAAAAAAAGCAATTGCTTAAGCTTGTAATTCTCTTTTGTAGAGCTGAATGGTATTTTCCAACCCCCACAAAAGGGAATCGCAAATTAGCGCATGTCCGATGCTTACTTCTTGTATCCAGGGAATTTGTTGATGAAAATAACCAAGGTTGTTATGATCCAGGTCATGCCCGGCATTGAGTGCTAGGTTCAACTCCTTAGCTACCACTGCAGCTTGATAATAGGGAGCTATTGCTTTTTCCTTTTCACCGCTTTGATAGTGTGAGGCATACTGCTCAGTGTATAACTCTACTCGATCAGTTCCTGTTTCTTTAGCGGCTGTTATCATTTCTGCTACGGGGTCTACAAATAAACTCACACGGATACCCTGATTTTTGAAAATGCTTACCATCTCTTTCAGGTATTGCTGATGGGTAATGGTATCCCAGCCATGATCACTGGTTAGCTGTCCTGTTGTATCAGGCACTAGGGTAACTTGCGTGGGTTTTGTGGCTAGTACCAAGTCAATAAATTGTTGCTCTCGACAATTCCCTTCAATATTAAATTCTGTGGTAATGATTTTTTTCAATGCGCCTACATCACTATAACGGATATGTCGTTGATCGGGTCGGGGATGAACGGTGATCCCATCTGCCCCAAATTGCTCTACCAGCTTTGTGATTTTTAGCAAGTCGGGATTATTTCCTCCTCTTGCATTACGAAGCGTAGCAAATTTGTTGATATTGACAGAAAGTTTTGTCACTTGACAAAGATACTATCCTAGAGTTCTTTCCAGGTGTGATCCGCCAGTAATTGGACGGCTGCTATAAATTTCTTGAATGGACCTGCTGCCCCCCATTCTTTGGGGGAAACCAATGAAACTAAAAAGCTATCATCATTTTTCTCATAGAGATAATATACTTGTCCAATATTTGGCTTGAAAGTAAGCTTAGCCTCATAGATCATCAAGGAGAGTTCTTTTCTCTTTTGAATTTCCTGTGCCTGCAAGGCCAGTAATTCAATTTGCTGACGAATCTGGTCAAGCTGCATATTAGTTTGTTCTTCCATTGCAGTAAGCGCCTTATGTTTTATCATTCCTTCTTCTGTAGGTCTGATAACGGCGCCGGAAACAGATGCAGCGTAGGGAAGAACACTCATTTGCTTATGGTAATATTCCATATTGGTGTAAGCCTGTCCGTTTTCTAGTTGGCCCTGCTGCGTGACGCGTAAATAACCATTAGGCATGATCTCATGCACCATATGGAGGATGCTTTGCCCGCCTCTGTAAAAATGTACCTCAAAGGTGATACTGTCCGAAAACAGAGCTTGTACCTTATCGGCGCCTTCGGATTCCGGAAGCGGGTGTAAGTCCCCATCAGCTATTATGGTATAATTAGCTGCAAAAGCCTGGTTTTCGAGACTTACCCAGTTATGAAAGATGCGTAGTTCTTTTTTGCCTTCTACGGCCTCAACTTTATAAATACCACTTTTAGGGCGGTCTCCCTTTTCGTAGGACCCTTTTTCAGGAAAAAGTTGCCAGGAAGCTAAAAAATTGTAAGCCTGTACCATGAGAGTATTACAAAAATGGGGTCGAAAAGTTGGCCGCCTTATCTTTAAGTTTCAATTTTTTCCATGAAAACCTTCAGCGGGCAATTTTATCCCAGTTATTTTTCTCCCCCCAGCGAGGCCACGCTTCTTTTATCTGATAAGACACTCAGTATTGGTTTTCATGACCAAGAAGGGGTGCCTAGCAGACAGGATTGGTCAATAAAAGAAGTGCAAGGAGATTTTTTGTTTGCAGAGCAACGGAGTCGATTTATTCAAATCAATACCCAGGCTGAGTTTCGAGTGGCTGGCAGAGAGGCATTTGAATATTGGGAAGAGATTAAAGCGGAATCAGCAAAATCATGGTTTCGAAAAAAAAGAACAGGCAATCTGCGTCGCACGGCAGCTTTATTAAGTGCGCTATTAGTAGCGGGTTCTCTTCTTTATTTTTTTATGGTTCCGTGGTTTGCTGAACAAATGGCAGCTATAGTTTCAAAAAAAACAGAGCGTCAATTGGGAGATAGTGTATTTGAGGCTATGAAAATTGCACAAACGGAGGATACGATGGCTACCCGAGTACTCAACGAATTTTTTACTGCACTAGCAATTGAAACTGACTATTCTATTCGTATTACAGTTGTAAAAGATGAGATGGTTAACGCATTTGCTTTGCCTGGGGGGCAGTTGGTTGTATATACCGGCTTATTGGAAAATATGGAGACCTATCCTGAGTTAGCAGCTTTACTGAGTCATGAGTTTATTCATGTAGAAAAAAGACATGCTACTCGATCTATTTTTAGGTCCATGGGTTCCGATTTATTTGTGACGTTGCTATTTGGGAAAAGTAGTGGGTTGGCTACATTAGTAATTGGACAGGCTAATCAATTAAGAACTTTGCGTTATTCCAGGTCCTTGGAAAAAGAAGCTGATTTGCAGGGTTATCGATTGTTGCGTGAAAGGGGGATTGATCCGAAAGGGTATGATCAGTTATTTAAGCATTTGAAAGATTCCTCACCGGGTGCCGAAATTCCTGAAATGATTAGTAGTCATCCCGATACTGATAATCGCATGCAATATATCCGGGAGGCGGCACGTGGACAAGTGGTCAAGGAAGATCCCCAGCTTCGTAGTATTTTTGCACAACTAAAAAACAACTAATATGATTTTAACCACTACCGCTTCAATTGATGGAAGACCCGTACAAGAATACCTGGGTGTTATCAATGCGCAAAGTATCATTGGCGCCAATATGTTCAAGGATATTTTTGCGGGCTTGCGTGACTTAATAGGCGGACGTAGCAAAACCTATGAGCGTGTAATTGAAGAGGCAAAAGAAGATGCCATGCGTGAGTTAACACAAAAAGCGCAAGCAATGGGAGCAAACGCAATAGTGGGAATTGACTTGGATTTTGAAACAGTAGGTGCTAGTGGCAGTATGTTGATGGTAATTGCTACGGGTACTGCCGTTCGTATTTAATCAATTGACATGAATGGGTTTGGTCTTAAAAAGTCTCTATTATTCCTGCTATGCTCCGCAACCGTTTTTCATGCCGTTGCACAGGATTGTACTATAAATCGGGAAACGGATCTTTTCACAAAAGAAACGCGATTAAGTTCTGGATTCTTTGATCTTTCTGGAGCTTCCGTTACCGTAGACGCCGATAAAAAAGAAGTAGACATTCTCTTTTCTTTCAAGACCAACCGTTGCTTTGATGATGGTTGTACGGCCACTATTTATTTTGCCGGCACCAAGTCCAAGTTATTGCTTCGAAATGCTGGTACCATGAACTGTGAAGGTCTCTTTCATTTCATTTTTCGAAATGCAGTTGCTGTCAATTATCAATTGAAGAAATTAGCTACCGCCAAGATTAGTCATATTGTGTTTACTGACAGAGATCAAAAAAGCATCCCGGTTAATTTGGACGAACCCATGCAGCTAAAATTTATGCAGGCTGTTGATTGTGTCAGTAAGGAAGCCGTTAAATTACTCCAATAAAAAAACCTCCAGTTACCCTGGAGGTTTTTGCTATTTGCTTGTAATCTGATTAATAACGATAATGCTCTGGTTTGAATGGACCCACTTTGCTGATACCAAGATAGTCAGCTTGTGGGGTTGTAAGTTCGTCCAACTCTACTCCAATTTTTGAGAGGTGCAAACGAGCCACTTTCTCATCCAAGTGTTTAGGAAGAACGTACACTTTGTTTTCGTAATTCTTATTATTGGTCCATAGTTCAATCTGAGCGAGTGTTTGGTTGGTGAATGAGTTACTCATAACAAAGGAAGGGTGGCCAGTAGCACAACCTAAGTTAACCAAACGTCCTTCTGCTAAGATGATGATATCATTTCCTTCTACATTATAGATATCAACCTGTGGTTTAATGGTGTCTTTGGTATGGCCATAGTTGGTATTCAACCAAGCAATATCAATTTCAATATCAAAGTGTCCGATGTTACAAACAATGGCTTTGTCCTTCATGCGTTTGAAGTGTTCGCCTGTGATCAAATCGCGGCAGCCAGACGCCGTCACAACAATGTCAGCTTCTTTAACCGCATCAATCATCTTTTTTACTTCAAATCCATCCATGGCTGCTTGTAATGCACAGATTGGATCTATTTCAGTAACAATTACACGGCAACCTGCTCCTGCTAAGGAAGCAGCAGATCCTTTACCTACATCACCATAACCACCCACTACGGCAACTTTACCGGCCAACATTACATCGGTAGCACGGCGTATCGCATCCACCAGTGATTCTTTACAACCATATTTGTTATCGAATTTAGACTTCGTTACAGAGTCGTTTACATTGATTGCGGGCATTGGAAGTGTTCCTTTGGCTACACGCTCATACAAACGATGTACTCCGGTTGTTGTTTCTTCGGAAATTCCTTTTACATATTGCACCAACTCTGGGAATTTGTCCAATACCATATTGGTTAGATCCCCTCCGTCATCCAAAATCATATTCAAGGGACGATCCTTACCGCCAAAGAAAAGTGTTTGTTCAATACACCAATCAGCTTCTTCGATAGTTTGTCCTTTCCAGGCAAATACACCAATACCTTCAGCGGCAATAGCAGCAGCAGCATGGTCTTGTGTAGAGAAAATATTACAAGAGCTCCATTTTACTTCTGCACCCAATGCAGCCAATGTTTCAATCAACACCGCTGTTTGGATTGTCATATGCAGACAGCCAGCAACGCGTGCTCCTTTTAATGGTTGTGAAGGACCGTACTCGGCACGAATGGCCATCAGTCCGGGCATTTCTGCTTCTGCTAAGCGAATTTCTTTACGGCCCCACTCGGCCAACGAGATATCGGCTACTTTATAAGGTAAACTGAAATCAATGGATTTGGTCATGGTTGACATACTACTTGGTTTTAAGATGGCGCAAAGCTACAGTATAAATCATTAAAGCCCTACTTATCAAAGGGCTATTTGCATAATATAATCATTCATATAAAAGCCCTTACCAATCCCTATATCAGCAGTTTCACGTATTGTAAATCCCAATTGGTGATAAAATCCAACTGCTTTGTTGTATCGATTTACTTGTAACTCAAGGGTATGTGCTCCCAATCCCTTGATACGTTGCATCAGGTCGGTGAGAAAGTACCTTCCTGCACCTTTGCCCTGAACGGTGGGTAATACATACAACTTATGCAACTTAAAGTGGCCTGTATGTAACGCTTGGTAGGAAGCATAGCCTATTGGGGTGTCTGCATCATACAGTAATAAAAAAGTAGCACCCTCATCCATCTGTTTGGCAAGAGAGGATGGGCTATACATCCAGTCTAACATATAGGCCAGTTGTTCTTCCGTCAAAATCGAAGAATAGGTTTGTGGCCAAACCTGCATGCATAAGGTTCTAATTAATTCAATAGCTGCGTACGAAGCCGTTTGTACTTTATAAGAAATGGCCTGGTTGCTCATTCATTCTTTCTTTTTGAGAATTCTATTCAACAACCCTTTTTTCTTATCTCCTTTTTCATTTGATGCTGGCGTGTTTCGGGGAACATCAGTTTCTTTCTTAGGAAGCGTATCCTTTTTAGCAGGGGAAATATTCTTTGTGTCCTCTTCACGAATAGGAGTAGACTCAGGGCCAATATAAGGTGCCGTCTCAACTTTATAATCTTCTTCAGAGCCCACACCCATATCTTCTCCCTCTGCACCTGGCATTAATTCAAGATCATTTAACAGTATGTCAGCACTATTCAAGGAGTTACCCATTTCTGCTGGAACAACAAATTTGGCTTCTCGCTCTAAACCGGTACGATTATCTGCTAATGCTTTCCCAAAGAAATATTCGCAAATGGGTCTTGCCATTCTAGAAGCCTCTCCTTCATTTTTAATAAATTGATCATCAAACCCAACCCAGGCACCTACTAGTATTTGGGGGGTGAATCCTAAAAACCAAGCATCTGCATTTTCATTGGTGGTTCCGGTTTTTCCTCCCATCTCCGCAGCACCTACGCGGCTACGCATACCTGCTGCTGTTCCAACATCAACCGCTCCTTGCATCATTCTAGCCATGGTGTAAGAGGTAGCTTCGCTTATTACTTCTTTTCTGTTGGCGCTGAAATCAAAACGCTTAATGACATTCCCATTTCTGTCTTCTATGCGACTAATGGCAAATGGCTTTGTAGAAAAACCTCTTCCAGGAAAAATAGTATACGCCCACATCATCTCAAATAAAGACAAGTCGCAGGATCCCAACGCAACTGAAGGGTAGGGGCCAATGGGAGTTGGAATATTTATGCGACCCATAAATTCTGCAAACTGTCGGGCACCAACTTGTTTCATGATATAGGCGGTGGCACAGTTTTTTGAGAAAGCAAGAGCAGCAGCCATTGATCCGGGCCCCCCTTTACATTCTTTACTGGCTGGCACCCACCCATTTCCTTCAAAATACTGCGGTTCATTGGGAAGTTGTGTTTCGGGCGTGAATCCTCTTTCCTCTACAGCTTGTGTGTATAACAAAGGTTTGATAGTAGAGCCTACTTGCCTTTTAGTTTTAATATTGACATGGTCGTACTTGTACGTTTTAAAATTAATGCCACCTACCCACGCCCGAATTTCTCCAGTAACTGGGTCTATTGCCATGAATGAAGCTTGCTCCATTTGGCGGTGATACTTGATTGAATCCAGTGGAGTCATCATCGTGTCTGTTTCCCGACGTGTGTTCCAAGCAAACACTTTCATCCGAGCGGTTTCTTTGAAACTGGCTCTAATTTCTTCTTCGCTCCATCCATCTTCTTCCAAATTGCGCCAGCGGTCCGATTCTTTCATAGCTCTCTCCAGTATGGATTCTTTGCCAACCCAAATTTTTCCAGACTTGATGGAGTTGCGGTTGTTAACATTTTTTTGGAGTTGCGACATATGCAAGGCCAGCGCCTCTTCCGCATATTGCTGTAATTGAACATTGATGGTGGTATAAATTTTTAGTCCATCATTATAGATACTGTAAGGTTCGCCCTCCGGGTTAGTAAGTCCTTTTAATGCCTCTTTGATCTCTTCTTTTAGTATTTCTCTGAAATAGGGTGCATACCCGGTATTTTCATCCATTTTTTTGTAATTCAACTGGATGGGTAATGCCTTTAGTCGCGTGGCTTCATCACTGGTAATTTTATTATTCACCTCCATCTGGCCAATTACTACGTTTCTACGATCTAAGGCCGCCTTGGGATTTCGTACTGGGTTGTAAATGCTATTTCCCTTGAGCATTCCAATTAAGAGGGCTGCTTCCTCTACATGAAGACGATCAGGTTCTTTTTGGAAAAAAGTTCGAGAGGCATTTCTTATTCCGTAAATATTATTGCCAAACGGAACAGCATTCAAATAAAGTGTGATGATCTCTTCTTTCGTAAAATTCTTTTCTAGTTTAACTGCAATGATCCACTCTTTGAGCTTTTCTATTACTCGCCAAGCTTTATTTCTGCTTCCTTGTGCCAGTAAGGCTTTTGCTAATTGTTGCGTGATAGTGCTACCACCTCCTTCGGAACCTAAGGTCACTACCGCTCGTAGGGTAGATTTAAAATCGATACCACTATGTGCGTAAAAGCGTTCGTCCTCCGTAGCAATCAATGCATCAATGGCATGTCGGGAAAGGTCTCTATATTTTACATTACTTCTGTTGCCGCGCTCCGTGTAATACTTGCCCATCAATGTACCATCTATTGCATAGACTTCAGAAGCCTGCAGGATTGAGGGATTTTGTAACTCATACAGCGAAGGCATTTTTCCAAAAAGTCCCAGGTTGGCTAATAAAATAAGTAGCAAAAAAGCTACCAAGCCCCAGCCAAAAAATTTCCAGAAAAAACGAACAGAGGGTTTCATGATGCTAAGTTAGGGTCTCTTGCTGTTAAGGAAACGTTGATAGACATCTAAGTCCTTGCGCAGCCGGAGTATCGTTAAATTGGAAGCAGAAATAGGCAACCATGTATACTTTCCAGCAGGCAACCAGGGTACTATTTCGTTGGCCGTTTGTGGTTTTATGCTCGCCAAATAACTAGAAACTTCTTGGAAGTTTCCAAAATTACTAATCACAACCACCCTATATCGGTTGTCTAAATTCACTAATTCTTTTTGAAAACTTCGGGTATTAAAAACAGATCGGTTGTAATTGTCAATAGATCGCATAGCTTCTGCTGCAAGCACCGGTTCTATTTCTTCCATGACAAATATTGCCAGGTGACTTGTTTGTTCTTCCCATCTGTATGAATTTTCTGGAGCACTAAGTTGTGTGGAGTCCGTACTTGCACTTGGGTTATTGTTAAAGGGAGTGGGAGTGGTAGGTGCCGTTGCTGGTTTTTCGGGTTCCAAGATCCTAGCGCGTTTACTAATAGCTTCCAACAAATCAGCAGCACGCATGTAAAGTGGCGAATTTGGAAAACGCAGTTGTAATTCTCTTAGTAAGCGGATGGCTGTACTATCTTTTTGTTGTTGCACATAATAAGCGGCTTCAATGTAGAGAAGTTGTGGTGTCCAGTGATTTTCTCCGGCCAATTGATCAGTTTCTTGCTTCAGCTTCACCGCTTCTTCATAGGCGCCTTTTGCAAAAAGTGTATAAATGGAAGTGTAAATACTATCATAGTTTTTAGATAATTCGTTTGTTCCTTTCGCTTGCTGTCCATTGAGCAGGGCTGTAAACTTACTGTCTACAAAACGGTCATTCATTTCTTTTAAAATCAAGGTTGCTTTACTACGATTCCCGCTTTGTAAAGCGCAGTTATGAAGATGAAACAGTACTTCATCTAATTTTTGAAAATTGGGAAATTGCGTATTAATGCGGTCAAGTAATTTTATTCCTGCCTGGCAATCCTCAATTTCTTGTATCAAGGTGCTGCCTGCATCGAATAGCGCTATACACAATGAGTCTGTACAATTTTTCTTTTTTTCCTCCGTAAGTGGCAGGCCTGCGTAGAGTGTTTCAAAATCAATGGCTGCATCAGACAAATTGTTTTTTGCCCCTGACGAATCTTTCCCGCTTGCTTGTACTAAAGCCAGGGTGGATTGCATGCTGGCAGCTCTTCGCCAATTATCCATATTAGGTCGATTTCCCCACCGGGCAATAAAGGCAGCCTGGCCTCTACTGCGGCTGGAGGCATTATAGAAATACCATTCGCCCTTATCTGTTTCTGTTCCAAATAGAGAAGGGGCCTGTAGATTGGTTGGCATGGGTCTTGATACCGCTGTTGCAGGATCATCTTGTAAGCCAGCTTGCTTGCGTAATTGTTTTACAATTTTTTTTACAGCATCTTTTCTCTCCTCCTCCGTTAAGGATGCCAATACTAGTAAACTGTCTTGCCTTTCAATAATGGCTAGTTTAGTTACAAGTGTTTGTAGTGCTTTTTTCTTTATGGCTAACATGGCCGGGTCTACCGGTAAGCTATCAGTGGTTTTGAGACTATCGTAATATTGAGCGGCTTTTGCATAGGAGCTTGATTCATAGGAGATCTCAGCCAGCTGTAAGAATGCCTTGTTTCTTTGGAGCGTGTTGTTGGTGGGAGCAGTTGTACTTTGGTATAAGGATTCAATTGCTCGGTTTTTGTTGCCCACAGTTAAATCCATTTGCGCCGCTGTATAAAAAATGATATCCCGATAGGCGCTGTACTTTTCCTTTATTCCCATTTCAAGTAAACGTTGCACATTGCTATTGACATAGTCTGCCCCACCTCTATTAGCTCTTATTGCAGCAATACGTGCTTGTATTTCTAAAATTAAATCTGTAGAGTGAGGAACAGCTCGACTGTAATATTGATTAGCGGCTATATAATTGCCTGCTTTCTCAAATAATTGGCCAGTTAAAAATTCCCATCTTGCTTTTTCATTTAGCGTTGCAACTCCATCCAGTGCTTTTGAAAGATGAAAAGCAGCGCTATCCCAGCGTTCTTGTTTGTAAAAAGATAGTGCAGTTAGTTCTGCTAATTCTGTTTTTAGTCTTTTTGGAAAGGCGGGATCATTGCGTAGGGTTTCGATTAAACCGGCAGCTTCTGCCAGCTGTTCCTGTGTCAGCTGCGTCCGAATCATCCATAGGAGTGCCTCATTTCTTTTGGGAGGAGCTGTACCTAATTTTTGAAGGACACCACCATTCTCTTCACTGGCTATGCTACTAGCACGATTCCCATCCCTTCCACTTCCTATAGATTTAAAATAGCCATCTTTTTCTCGTGGGGCATAATAGTAGTTGATGAATTGGAAAACATCATAAGCGGAGTCAAACTTTTCTTGGAGGTAATAGGCCATACCCCATAATAAGTAAAGGTTGTCATTCCAATCATTTCTTAAGTCATGTAATGCAATTCCTGATGAAGCTTTTTGTATAACGCTATCCAAGTCAACCGAATCTTTTCGGGTAGTGCGTAAACTAAAATTGTAAAAAGGGAGTAATGCGCTGTAATCATCCTGGTGCGATGCTTTTGCTTTTTGTAATACTTCGTTTAGCTTCCTTGCCGCGTTGTATGTAAAGTTGTAATGCGTTACTGTATTTTGAACAAGCCGGGAAGGTTGCCCCAGCTTTCCTTCTTTTGTTTTTTCTGAACGGAGTAATCTGTCTTTGTATTCTTCCTCTTTGGGCAGGTCAATGCGAAAGCCCTGTTGAGAAAGGGTCGTGGCTGGCCATCCTAGTGCTAGTAGGATTAAAAGGCGAAAAAGGGAGCACACCTTCTGCATATCTTCTTGCAATCTAGCTCCTTAATAACTGATTTTCAAATTATTTAGTGTGTTAGACCTTAATTTTTTGTGAGTATTTTGATTGAGATTCAATGGGTTTGGGTATTGCTGTGCCTTACCTTTATACCATTGCATTACTAATGGCAAAATTGGAATTACCAGCAGGGTTGAAGCGATTAAGAAGTCGATACCGATTGGTGGTCATGAATGATGACACCTATGAGGAGGTAGTGACATTTAGGCTGTCTCGTCTTAGTGTTTACACAGCATTTAGCATGGTGTTTGTAGTGCTTGTAGGATTGACAACCGCATTGATCATTTTTACTCCCCTCAAATACTATATTCCTGGCGCTGGTTCTGATTACGCCTCGGTGATGGCTCTAAAAAGATTACAGTACAGGGTGGATTCGGTTGCCAGGGAGGATGCCTTAAAAAATCAGTATATTTTGGGTCTCAAAAAAGCCCTGACAGGCCAATCTGAAACTTCCTTGGATACAACGCAACTTGATATTCCTTCAGCTTCGGTAATTAATGATTGAATCAATTATAAAATTATGTTTACAACCAAACCAAAAACAGACATGCAAACTAACTTACCTCAATCTAGCAGTGCTGCTACTTTAATTAGTGCAGGTACTGTTTTAAAAGGCGATATCAGTAGCAATGGTGACCTCCGCATTGATGGTACCGTAATGGGAAATGTTAAAACCTCTTCCAAGATCTTAATTGGCAGCACTGGAGTAGTAGAAGGGGATATCATCGGTAACCAGGCAGATGTTACAGGTAAAGTAAATGGTAATATTCGTGCTAATGAGTTACTGCAATTACGTGGTGAATGTGTGGTAGCAGGTAATATCTACGCAGGTAAATTGCAAGTTGAGCCATCAGCAACTTTCAACGGACAATGCCATATGGGTGCTAACGTAGTGGACATGACCAAAGATGAACAACAATCCCAAGTCCTCGCGCGATAAGGCTAAGGCAGATTTGCTTCGATATGCAGGTCTTGCATCGCAGTTGTTGGCATATCTAGCTATTGCTGTGGCTGCTGGCATGCAAATTGATCGATGGGCTGGAATATTCCCCTTGTTAACTATTTTGTTTCCGCTGCTTACATTAGCAGCGCTCTTCTATAAACTTTTTAAAGAGACAGGTGGTTCAACATAGTAACAAATGAAAATAATTACAAAAACTACCTATCTATTATTTAGTCTGATCTTTTTAGTGATCAGTAGTATTTTGCTTTTAACTAGCTCTTGGCTTACGGCGCTGCAGTTGGATGTAACTATTGTATTAGCTGCTAATCTTCTGCTTTTTTTGGTTACAATTTTCTCTGCAACGCTTACTGCAAAGAGTTTTGCAAATCCCAACCTTCAGGCTTCCATAAGAGCGGTGATGCTCTCCTTTATGGTTAAATTCTTTGTGCTAGCTATTGCTGCTTTTGTTTACATCTATGTGCAACGTCAATCCGTTAATCTACGCGCGCTTATTAGTGCTGCAATGCTATACTTAATTTACACGGGTGTGGAAGTAAGGCTACTGCTCAAGGCATTGAAAAAATAAAATATGCCCAAAAAGGAGGTTCCGCTTGATTACTTGACCCGCTATTTACCAATTGGCACCGATCAACAAGTTCTTTCCCTATTACAACAGCACCGTGTCCAACTTACCATTACCCGCGAACGAAAAACAGTGCTAGGGGATTATCGACACCGTACCCAGGATTTACATCATCGAATTACAGTAAATGGAAATTTAAATCCCTATGCTTTTTTGGTAACGCTTTTACATGAGCTTGCTCACTTAGTGACCTTTGAAAAGTTTGGGAATCGCGTACAAGCGCACGGGGAAGAATGGAAACGCTGCTATGCTAATCTGCTAAACTCTTTTTTAGCACTTCAACTTTTGCCGCTTCCACTTCAACAGGCTTTGCAAGAGGTATTAATTAATCCGGCAGCCAGTAGTTGTGCGGAAGATGGATTAATGCGGGTGCTACGTCAGTATGATCAGCCCAAAGAAAATCACCTTTTCTTGGAGGAATTACCGGCGGGAGCATTTTTTAAAATAAAGGATGGGCGCGTTTTTCGAAAGGAGGCGCTGCTTCGAAAACGATTTAAATGCAAAGAGGTGAAAACGGGAAATTACTTTCTCTTTTCACCTGTATATGAGGTAGAAAGATTGACAGAATAGTGCTAGGTAAAACCTTAGGCTACTGCTTTTTTTACCAAGGCAGCTGCTTCGCTTAATAAAATTGCTGATTGGACCTTGAGTCCACTTTCATCAATCAGTTTTTTAGCTTCCACGGCATTAGTACCTTGTAATCTCACGATGATAGGAATAGTGATGTTACCTAAATTTTTATAAGCATCAATGACACCTTGTGCCACTCGGTCACAACGTACAATACCTCCGAAAATGTTTATTAAAATTGCCTTAACAGCAGGATCTTTCAAGATAATTTTAAAACCTGCTTCTACTGTTTGCGCGTTGGCAGTACCTCCTACATCCAAGAAGTTGGCGGGTTCGCCTCCGCTAAGCTTAATCATATCCATGGTGGCCATTGCCAGACCAGCACCGTTAACCATACACCCTACGTTGCCATCCAGCTTTACAAAGTTTAAGTTGAACTGGCCTGCTTCAACTTCGGTAGGATCTTCCTCTGTTACGTCTCGCAATGCAGCCAAATCAGGATGACGCATCAGCGCATTGTCATCTAGATTCATCTTACAATCAACAGCAAGTATTTTATCATCGGCAGCCTTGAAAAGGGGATTGATTTCTAACATGGAGCAATCTAATCCAACATAGGCGTTATAGAGATTGGTTACAAAACGAACACAGTTTTTAAGCGCTTCGCCGCTAAGTCCCAGGTTAAATGCAATCTTACGCGCTTGGAAGGGTTGCAGTCCCCCTCCGGGATGTACCCACTCTTTAAATATTTTTTCTGGAGTGTGATGGGCTACCTCTTCAATGTTCATCCCCCCCTCTGGACTATACATGATCACATTTTGTCCTTTTGATCGATCTAGCAAAATGGATAAGTAGAATTCCTTTCTTTCACTGGGGCCGTCGTAGTACATATCTTGAGCCACCAACACTTTATTAACCACTTTTCCGGCTGGTCCCGTTTGGAGAGTAACCAATGTGCCACCTAAAATTTTTTCAGCAAAATCAGCAATGTCTTCTAAACTCTTACCCACTTTGACGCCATTGATTCCATTCTCTTTAATTGCTCCTTTACCTCGACCCCCCGCATGAATTTGCGCTTTCACTACAGCAAACTTACTACCAGATTTCTCCTGGATTGATTTGTAAGCATCCTTTGCTTCCTGAGCAGTTGAACAAGCTATACCCTCCTGTACGGTGACATTATATTTTTTTAGCAATTCCTTGGCCTGGTATTCATGCAGGTTCATAGGGAAAAATTTTCGCGAAGATAGGGCAAAAGAGGGTGGGTAAAACCTTCTTTTAACGATTGCTTTCGAAAGGACCTGCTATTTTTGTGGCCACCTTGGCTGCTATAAGAAATTACATACTGTTACCATTGTTGTTGGCTGCTACTACTTGGGTAGCCAGTCAAGAAATGCCTGTATTGCGTAATCAGGGTCGTTCCAGAAATCTTATGCAAGGGGGGGCGCCTACTGGTTTAAGTCGAATGGGAAATATGGTTACAAGCGGTGCCACACAGGATAGCATGAAGCGTAGAGATAAATTAGAGGATTCTATCACCATTTCATATCGCTTGTTGAATCAGCCCCTGGTTTATCTACTAGATTCAACAGTTAATGATTTCACAAGCCGGTTTCCGTTAAAACCTACTACTCTACACTTGGGTAATTTAGGGAGTGCTACGCGTCCGTTGCTTTTTTCTCCTTACGGGCAACCTGGATTTGATGCAGGATTTCACGCATATGATCCTTATCGACTCAACCCCAATGAGATTCCATTTTTTCAAACTACCCGTCCTTACACGGAACTTGAATATTCTTTAGGAACACGCGTAGAACAAATAATTGGTTTACAACACACACAAAATATCAATGCGGGGTGGAATTTTTTCTTTCGCTATCGAATGATTAACTCACCTGGAATTTTTCAACACCAGCGCTCTAATCATTCTAATTTTGTTTTTTCTACCCGTTATCAGTCTAAAAACCTTCGCTACCAAACATGGGCGCTTTGGCTATCCAATAAGTTACAAGCAGAAGAAAATGGAGGTATCGTTGACACAACGGATATCTTGAATGATCCCATTTTTGTGGATCGTTTCAATATTCCCGTCTGGCTGGGTGGTCCTGATAATTTTACCTCTAATTTTTTCAGTACACGCATTAAAACGGGCAATCAATACAATAACCGTGTTTTGCTTTGGCGAAATCAATATGACATCGGAAGAAAGGACTCTTTGGTTACTGATTCAACTGTAGTCCCCCTCTTTTTTCCTCGTGTACGAATCGAACATCAACTTCGTTTTGATAAAGAACAATACGCCTTTATCGACAAGGTCCCAGGGGCTACTTTTTATTCCCAGTTTTACCAAATTCCCCTCCAATTGGGTGATACAATTGACTTGCGAGACAAGTGGCAACTCTTAACTAATGATTTTTCTCTCTATCAGTTTCCTGATGAAAAAAATTTAAAGCAGTATTTTAAAATTGGGGCCACGTTACAATTAATATGGGGTACTACTTCGTTGCAGTCCAATTCATTTTTCAATTCAGCTGGCAATTTCTCCTATCGAAATATTACTCGGAATAAAAAATGGGACTTGGCCATAGATGGTGTTCTATATTTTGCAGGTTTTAATGCAGGGGACTACCAGGCAGCTGCCCGTATGCAACGAATAGTTGGAAGTAAAAAAAATACGATAGAATTAAATGCTTCCAATACCAATCGTAGTCCTTCTTTTATATTTGATCAGCGAAGTAGCTTTTATCTTTCTAAACGGCTCCTTGACCTCAACAAAGAAAATCGTACACAGATTGGCATCAATCTGCATTTTCCAGCCATTGGTACCAAACTAATTGGAAATTATTTATTGTTTACTAATTATACCTATTTCACGAATTTCTACGAACCACAACAAGAGTCGAGTCTGTTCACCATGTTGCAGGTTTCCTTGCTGAAAACAGTTCGTCTCGCAAAAAGTTGGCGTTGGCATTTAGAGGCCTATTGGCAGCAGCGAGTGGGGACTGCGCAGCTACATACCATTCCTTTTTACATTAGAAATCGAATTGCGTATGAAGGCAATCTTGGGTTTAAGAATTTAAAATTGGCAACGGGAGTTGAGTTGAGAGTTCGCCCCCCTTATAAGGCGGACGCCTATTCCCCGTTACTGGGGCAGTTTTTTTATCAGGACAGCCTGACCATACAAAACCAGTTGCCAGATATTGCCGCGTATGCCAACTTTAAAATCCGTTCATTTACTGCTTTTGTACGAGCTGAAAATCTGAACACTGCCCGTGATTTACAGGGGTTTGGGTTTACACGTAATAATTTAGTGGCACCCGGATATGCATTAAATGGACTACATATCAGGGTAGGTATTCATTGGCAGTTTGTTAACTAATTGTTTTCTTCTTTCTTTTATCTTTGCATGATATGCGTCGATTATTTTTTGCTATTGCAGTAGTGGTTTACGTGCTCAGCTCCATGGGTTGGGTGCTAGATATCCATTATTGTATGGGAAAAGTTGACGCGGTTCACTTGTTTGAGAAGGAGAAGTCTTCCTGCGGTACTTGTGGGATGGCTGCCAATGAATCGGAGGGATGCTGTCATGATGAGGCGGCTTTTGTAAAACTGATACAGGATCAAAAACCTCCAGTAACATTGCATTTTAATTTGCAGCCTGCAGTTTTCACATTGCCATCAACCAGCTTTCAAGAAATCCTCCCTGATTTTTTCTTGGTTGCCTCTAGTGCAACTTTTTCAACGGCACCTCCTGGAGAGCAGTCGCCTTTATTTATACGGCATCGCGTATTTAGAATTTGATTTTTTATATTTCTTTAGCCCACAATACTGGGTTTCTTTTTTATCAATTTATTTTTAATTCAACAATTAATTTTCATTTTATGAAAACAAAAAACTTATTTCTAGCAGCTGCTTTTATTATAAGTAGCGTAATGGGTGTTCAAGCACAAAACAAAAAAGAGATTTTCCAAGTTTCCGGAAACTGTGGAATGTGTAAGGGTCGTATTGAAAATGCGGCTAAAGAAGCAGGTGCAACACAAGCTTCCTGGAACGCTGATAGTAAAAAACTGGCTGTAACCTATGACGCGGCCACTACCTCTCTTTCTAAAATTCAAGAGCAAGTTGCACTGGTAGGCCATGATAATGCTGGGGCAAAAGCATCAGATGATGTCTACGCAAAATTGCATGGATGTTGCAAGTATGATCGTACAGCTGCTGCTGCAACTGATGGCGAATCTTGCTGCAAAGATGGAAAATGCAAAGATGGTTCTTGCAAGGATACTAGTAAGGACTGTTGCAAAAATGGACAGTGTGAAAAAAAAGGGAAAAAGGGAAAATCATGTTGCGCTAATTGCACAAAGGCGTAACCAGTATGCACAAACTATTATTAGTTATACTGCTGCCCCTCTTTTTGGGTGGGCAGCAGTATACTTTCGCCCAGTTTAGTGGGGGAAGGCTACAAGCAACGGGACTCACTTGTGCGCTTTGTAATAAAGCTATTCATCAATCGTTAGAACAACTACCCTTTGTTACAAAAGTGGAGGCTGATATCAAGTCCTCTGCTTTTACCTTGACCTTTGGTGGTAATGGTAGTGTTAGCCCTGCTAAACTCAAGGCTGCTGTTGAGGATGCTGGATTTTTTGTTGGTGAGTTACAATTGACGGGCACTTGGAATCAAGATCCAATTGAACGGGGTGTTCCATTTGTGTGGGGTGAACAGACTTTTGAGTTCATTTCTGCTAAAACACCTGCTACCTCAAAAGCATTTAATTGCATTGTGGTAGGGAAAGGGTATTTGACAGAAAAAAGTTTGAGGAAGATAAGGACGGAGTATAGCGAGTTTTTAAAAGCCGACATAGCATTATTTCAGTTACTATTTGTTAAATAATTTCTCATGTGTAAAAGCATCTTGTTTTCATTTTTTTTGCTGGCAAGCTTTGGTGTTTCTGCGCAAGCCCTAAAGCAAGAACCGGCCTCGGATTTTAAGCTTCCAAATGCAAAAGGTGACAGCATTACCCTCAGTCAATTTCGTGGTAAGGTGGTGCTTCTTGATTTTTGGGCATCTTGGTGTGGCCCCTGCAGAGTGGCCAACAAGCACTTAGTAAAAATTTATCCAACGTATAGAAATAAGAATATTGTTTTTTTAAGTGTTTCATTAGACGAGCAGCCAAGTGATTGGCTCCATGCGGTGAAAAAGGATAAATTATCTTGGGTACAGTTGATAGATAAAAAGGCATGGAATTCACCTGTAGCAGCTGCCTGGGATGTAAACTCAATACCCTCCACTTTTTTAATTGACCAGGAGGGAAATGTGATTGCCAGAAACTTGATGGGGTCAGCATTAGAGTCGGGAATTGATAAATTAATAAAGCAGTGAAAGGTTTAAGATCTTACATAGTGCTTTTATCTTGTAAAGTACTTTTTGTAATGCCACTTTTTGGCCAGGAGCTCTATGTCTTCAATGAGCCAGCTTCTACATTACCAGCACGCTCCTTGAATTTTAAATTAAAGAATCATTTGGTTCAACAAACCAATTTGTTAAATCAGTTTTCATTTCGAACTACTCCTCAGGTCTTTATGGGCGTAAATAAAAATTTGACAATTCGCCTGGGCGGTACTGTTTCATCCATGTATTCCACTCTGCCTAAGGTGGAATCTTTTCATGTATATGCTAAGTATCGGTTTCTCTCTCGTGATGCTATTCATCGGCATTTTCGATTGGCCGGTTACATGGAGGCGGCACGCACTAACGCCCCATTCATGAATGATGAGATAAATTTAGGGGGTGATCGTTCTGGAGTGGAAGCTGGTCTTATTCTTACACAGCTTTGGAATAAGTTTGCGCTTTCTAGTACTATCAGTCAAACGCAGGTATTTCATTACTATCGTTGGGATAAAGTAAGACATGGAGTATTGCATCCTTTTACCTCCGCTCAGTTTACTATTTCTGGAGGGTATTTGGTGTTTCCCAGGACTTACACCAGCTATAAGCAAACCAATTTTAATTTATATCTGGAGTTACTTACACAGCGTGCATTGGATCGTAGTTTATACTACGTTGATTTGGCACCCGCTTTTCAATTAATCTTTTCCAGCAAAACAAAGTTAAATGTGGGTTATCGATTCCAGGTAAAAGGAGACATGAAGCGAATGATGCAGGAAAGTTGGTTGCTTAGTTTGGAAACCAGTTTTCTGGGAGTATTGAAAAAAAAAGTTAAGGATTAAGAACGTTTATTCGGAAGGAAAATCCCAATGCTACATAATAGTTGACGGATTCTTTAGTAAGTCCTTTACCCCCCGAAAAATCGATTTTGCAATTATCATTGAAATAATAAGCAATCCCTCCATCTACTCCGTGTAATGGTGTATCTAAGGGTCGAATGCTTCCAAAAATTTCAGCATAAGCATACCAGCTTTGGCCCAAATTAATTCCAGGGGCAAGCGTATATATCCATTCTGGAGATCCTCCATTACCATCCCACTCAGCCCCAAGATTATAACCCAATGCTATTTTATCTGTCAGTGTGTGTTGCAAGGTGAATCGAAAGTTGGGAGAAAGACTGGGTGTTTTAAAGTTGACAGATCCCAGCGCAGGAATACCGGTGTGAAAAATCAGCGAGGTTTGCGGTCTTAGCCCCTTTTCTTTCCAAAGCGCAATCTTACCACCAATTTGGGTTGGTATAAGTCCGCTAACTTTTGATGCTCCATTTTCCAGCGTGTTGGCCTCTGTAATTAATCGAAACTCAAAGCGGGGGTTTAGACCCAGTTTCCACAGGGCGGTAGGATGTACCCAAGCAAATCCAGTGCCGTATTTTTCTTTATTAAATCCAATTTCTGCTTGGAGATACCCTTTTTTTGTTATTGATACGGATTCTGTTTGATCTGGACGATCTGTGTCCATTCTTCCAGTTTGCTGTCCTTTTGTTTGTTGCAAGAGAACCACAAAAGAAAAAAGCAAGAACGTCTTTTTTGTAATACCTGTTGCTTTGCTGATCATTCGTATCTCCAAATTTATGCAGTAACTTGTTGTAAATTTCTTATGTATGAAATCCAGAAGAACTTTTATTAAAGCAGCAGGCCTGGTTAGTGTTTGGGGAGCCATTCCACCGGCAATTGCTAAATCTGTTATAGCCGCTGATACGCAAATTCCAGTTTTGGGAGCTGAGGAAATTGGCTTTGCTCAGCAACCACTTCCTTATTTGTATGCCGCATTAGAGCCAGTGATTGATGCGCTGACTATGGAGATTCATTATACAAAGCACGCGGCCGGTTACACAAAAAATCTTATTGATGCTTGTGCTGGGGAAAAGGTTGATACATCAAAAGTCAAATTAATGGAGCTACTTGGTCTAATTTCAACCTATTCTACCAAAATGCGTAACAATGCCGGTGGGCATTACAACCATGAGTTTTTTTGGCGTTCGCTTGCACCGGTACATGATAAGCAGACCAACAATCCTTCGGGTGCTTTACTCGAGGCAATAGTTACTCAATTTGGTTCATTTGAAAATTTTCAATCACAATTCAGTGATGCAGCACGTAATCGTTTTGGAAGCGGGTGGGCATGGTTGGTAAAAACAACAGATGGAAAATTAAAGGTAGGTTCTACACCTAATCAAGATAATCCACTCATGGATTTGAGTGAGCTCAAGGGCACTCCACTGTTGGGATTGGATGTGTGGGAACACGCGTATTATCTAAAATATCAAAATAAAAGACCAGACTACATTGCTGCGTGCTGGTCTTTATTTAATTGGGAGGTCCTGGAAAGAAGGTATAAAAACGCTTAGGCTTTTTCCTGTATGTAGCTTTCCATAGGCTCACAAGTACAAATCAGATTGCGATCTCCGTGTGTATTGTTAACCCTTGAAACGGATGGCCAGAATTTATTATGTGTTACATAGTAAAGCGGAAAGGCGGCTTTCGTGCGCGTATAGGCGTGGGGCCACTGATCAGCCATCACTGTTGCTTGGGTGTGCGGAGCATTTTTTAGTGGGTTATCTTTCTTATCTGCTTTTCCTTCTTCAATTGCTCTGATCTCCTCTCGAATAGTAATCATGGCATCGCAAAAGCGATCTAATTCGGCCTTGTCCTCACTTTCAGTTGGTTCAATCATAATAGTTCCTGCAACTGGAAAACTCATTGTGGGAGCATGGAAACCATAGTCCATTAATCGTTTGGCTACATCTTCTGCTTCTATTTCTGCTGATTTTTTGAATGGGCGTAAATCAACTATGAATTCGTGTGCACATTGTCCACTTTGATTGGTGTAAAGTATATCATAATGGCCAGCTAATCTTGCTCGCATATAATTTGCATTCAAAATTGCATATTCAGTGGCTCCTTTGAGACCGGCTGCACCCAACATTCTGATATAGGCATAGGAAATTAAAAGAATCATGGCGGAGCCATAGGGAGCTGCAGATACAGCATCGGCTGTGCCTTGTGTAATGTGTCCAGGCAGGAATGGTTTTAAATGTTCTTTTACACAAATGGGTCCCATGCCAGGTCCACCACCACCATGCGGAATGGCAAATGTTTTATGAAGATTCAAGTGACAAACATCTGCTCCAATTAATCCCGGCGCAGTTAGACCAACTTGCGCATTCATGTTGGCGCCATCCATATACACTTGTCCACCGTGTTGGTGAACAATGCTGGTAATTTCTTTTACAGTTTCTTCGTATACCCCATAGGTACTGGGGTAGGTGATCATGATACCAGCTAATTGTTGGCTATTAGCCTCCGCCTTTTGACGAAGATCATCCAAATCAATGTAGCCATTATCTAGCGCTTTTACTACCACCACTTTCATACCAGCCATTACTGCGGAGGCTGGATTAGTGCCGTGAGCAGATATCGGAATAAGCATTACATCACGATGCGGATTACCTTGTGCGGCGTGATAAGCACGTATGGTTAATAGTCCAGCATATTCTCCTTGCGCACCACTGTTAGGTTGCAAACTACAAGCGTCAAAAGCTGTCACATCACATAAGTATTGGCTTAATTCTTCCATTACAGTGTGATATCCTTTTGCTTGCTCTTTTGGAATAAAAGGATGCAGGCTGTTCCACTCGGGCCAGCTAAGTGGAATCATCTCGCTAGCGGCATTTAATTTCATCGTACAACTTCCCAGTGAGATCATTGAAGTATTGAGCGAAAGGTCTTTGTTTTCTAGTTGCTTGATGTAGCGCATCATCTGGCTCTCACTCTTGCACGTATTGAAAACAGCCTGCGTTAGATACGTACTGTTTCGGTTTAATGCAGCGGGCCAGTTTTGAGCTATTTGTGTTTTATCTAAGGAGAAACTCACTGGTTGTTTATCATCCTCAAAGCAATTGATCAAATCGTAGAGATCTTCCAGGCTGGTAGTTTCGTCCAGTGAAAGGGCAACCAAGTCATTGCAAGGGTAACGAAGATTGATGCGTTGTGCAGTTGCTTTAGCTCTAATCGTTGATACGCGATCAGTTTGGATTGTGATTGTATCAAAATAATGTGCGGAGAGGAGTTTGTAGCCTCTTTCTTTCAACGCATCTGCTACTAACTGTGTAAGCGTGGTGATACGACTAGCAATATTTTTTAAGCCATCTGGTCCATGAAAAACCGCATACATCGCAGCCATATTGGCTAGTAATGCTTGTGCTGTACAAATATTAGAGGTTGCTTTTTCACGTTTGATATGTTGCTCTCTGGTTTGGAGTGCCATACGAAGTGCGCGCTTTCCTTTTGCATCAATACTTACTCCAATAATTCGTCCGGGGATATTTCTTTTAAAATCATCTCGGGTAGCAAAGAAGGCGGCATGGGGGCCACCAAACCCTAAAGGCACACCTAATCGTTGGGCAGAACCCACTGCCGCATCAGCACCTAATTCTCCGGGAGGGGTAAGAAGAGTAAGGGCGAGCAGGTCAGTAGCCATTACTACAAAGGCTCCCTTTTCATGTGCGGTTTGAATAAATTGACGATAATCAACAATGGCACCTTTATCGTTGGGATATTGAAGAATAGCCCCAAAGTAGGTTTCGTCAAGTGAAGCGGTTTTATAATCTCCTTCTACTAGCTCAATCTGGATAGGTAAAGCACGCGTTCGTAATAAATCTTTTGTTTGCGAGTATACCTCCTTGTCGATAAAAAAACGAGGTCGATCAATATGATCTTGCTTGTTCAGTGTGTTGAAGAACATGGTCATGGCTTCAGCAGCGGCAGTAGCCTCATCAAGTAAGGAAGCATTTGCAATAGGAAGTCCTGTTAAATCGGAAACCATTGTTTGGAAGTTTAATAAACTCTCCAAACGGCCTTGCGCAATTTCTGCTTGGTACGGAGTGTACTGTGTATACCATCCTGGGTTTTCAAAAATATTGCGAAGAATAACAGAGGGTGTAATAGTGTTGTAATAACCCTGTCCAATGTAAGTTTTCCAAACTTGGTTTTGTTGCCCTACAGTGCTGATATGTTGCAGATAGGTGTGCTCTGTCATGGCGTCGGGTACTTGTAACGCACGATCCATTCGGATGCCAGCAGGCACTGTTTTGCTGATCAGTGATGCAATGTCTTTTTCACCGATCACTGCAAGCATTTCTTGGGTCTGGTTGATAGAGCCAATGTGTCGGTTGCTAAATTCTGTTGTTTGGTTACGAAGAATATCCATAGTGGGGTAAAGCGTTCAATTTGTGTGCAAAATTACGGGTAAGTTCCTTTCTTTGCCTGATGAACAAGCCCTTGTTAGTAAACTGGGAAAAGAAATCTGCAGAGCGTCAAAAACTCTATAAGCAGTTTCTTCAACGCGTGCCAAAAAATGAAGTGTTGAAGCGTCAGGGGGTCTTTCATGAGGAAGCCTTTGACAAGGTGGATTGCCTTAGCTGTGCTAACTGCTGTAAGGGCTATTCCCCTCGATTTAAAACACCTGATATTAAGAGAATAAGCAAGGTATTGGGAATGAAAGAGGGGCAGTTTATTGAGAACTATTTAAAGGAGGACCAGGATGGTGATTTTGTATTGCAGCAATTACCCTGCCCGTTTTTAGGTAGCGATAATTACTGCAGCATTTACGAGGACAGGCCTTCTGATTGTAGACGATTTCCCTATACGGATGAGGATGTTTTAGTAAAAAGGGTACCGCTCACTTTAAAGAATACTAGTTTCTGCCCAATAACCTATGTTGTGATAGAAAAACTGATGGAAGCAATTCCTAAACCCTAGTATTCAAATTTTCGGAGAGTGGGACTTTTGAACCAGGTTACGCCTGCAATTAGTAGTGTCATACATCCCCCAAAAATCACTGATGGAATTAATCCCATTGCAGTAGCAGCCACACCACTTTCAAATTGTCCCAATTCATTGGAGGAATTTATGAACATCGAATTCACCGCAGAAACCCGGCCTCTCATCTCATCTGGCACAAAAAGTTGCACAATCGTACCTCTAACAATCATACTAACCCCATCAAAAAGTCCGGAAGCTAACAACGCAAAAAAGCTAAGCCAAAAACTTTGCGATAAGGCAAAAATTAAAATACAAAGGCCAAAACCGGCCACCACAATCAGTAGTGCTTTTCCTTGATTCTTTTTTAGCGGTTTCTTGGTGAACCATGCTAATGCAATAAAATTTCCAATATAGGTAGCGGCAACCAGCCAGCCTAGTCCCTGTGGTCCAACTTTCAAGATATCATTGGCAAATGCGGGCAATAAGGCAACGGCTCCTCCAAAAAGCACGGCAAACATATCTAAGCTCATGGCGCTTAATAATGCTTTTTGATTCCACACAAAGTGCAATCCTTCTTTTACCCCTTCCCAAGTTTTAGCATTTCCTTGCCAGCTGATGGGTTTTGGTGCAATTCGTTGAAATAATAATATGGCAATAGAAGGAAGAACCAATACAGGTATAAAGGCAACCGTGATGTTTGTATAACCCATCAATAATCCTGCAAATGCAGGACCAATTACCGCAGCAATCAACCAAACCATGCTATTAATAGACGCAGCTTTTACCAACGATTCACTGGGCACCAGTTGTGCTAAGAATGCATTAAATGCAGCACCAGAATAGGCGCGAACGGCTCCGGTGCCTGCCATCAACAAATAAATGGTCCACTCTGCTATTTTACTGGAGTAGTGTTGCGTGTACCAATCAGAAGTTGCTATCGTAAGCCCTGCCATTAAAACTAGATACAGTCCCATGCAAATTGTAAGCAGTTTTCGTTTATCACTTCGGTCAACACGTACTCCTGCGGGTAGGGCTAGGGCAATAGCGGGGATCACCTCTGATAACCCCAGCATTCCCAGGGCTAGTTTACTTCCGGTAATTTCATAAAGACGCCACCCTAAAAGCACCGGGGTCATTCGTAAGCCGGCAATGAATAAAATGCGAGCAACAATATAGGCGGTGAATTCAGTGTTGATGACAGGCTGTGATAAATAGGGTATCTGATGCCAACGTTTCATGAGAGCTCAATATAATGTATTCCTGATTCGTATGTTTTATCGAGAGCATTAATCAATGATTGTAGATGGGCATCGTTATAAAGAAAATCTGCATCACTAACATCTACAAAAAGTGCACGAGAGGATTGCTGTCGAAGGTAATGGGTGTAGGTATCTTGTAATTGTTGTAAATAATTGTCTGAAATATTTTGTTCATATGCCCGATTTCTTTTTTTGATATTCTCTTGCAACTTTTCAACCGGCGCATGCAAGTATACCAGTAAGTCTGGTTGTATAAGTTGTTGGTGAATGATATCAAAAAGCCGTTGATAGAGGCGGTACTCATCAGCTGGTAGCGTTACTTTGGCAAACAATAAACACTTTGTGAATAAATAATCTGAAATGGTGATTTGTTGAAAGAGATCTTGTTGTTGCAGTAATTCTTTTAACTGTTTATACCGTTCCGCCATAAAAAAAAGCTCTACGGGAAATGCATATTGATCAGGTTTTTCGTAAAATTTTGGAAGAAAGGGATTGTCGGCAAACTCTTCTAAGATTAAACGGGCTTTGTAATGCCTACTTAGTAATTGGGCCAGCGTGGTTTTGCCAGCTCCAATGTTACCTTCTATAGTTATGAATTGATACTTCATAATTGCCTGCAATTTAATTTAATTGCAACACTGTACCCTGGTCTTGACAAGCAGTAAGAAGTTGGCTGATGGTTTTGCCTGTGGTTGGGTCAAGGTAGGACGCTGCTATCTCTGCTAGCGGAATTAATGCAAAACGACGGTTTTGTACGGCCGGGTGGGGTACTTTCACCAGGGGGGTATCAATCACTTCACTGCCGAAAAAAAGAATATCGATATCAATAATTCTGGGTCCATATTTGAGGGTTCGCACTCTACCCATTTTTTCTTCAATCGCAAGCAATAACTCCATCAACGAGGAAGGGCTCAGCATTGTTTCAATTAACAATGCTTGATTTATATAATCGGGCTGGTCCAAGGGCCCCCAAGGACTTGTTTGATAAAAATTAGAATGGGTAACTAGTTTTCCTGCTTTTTCATTGATGAGTTGAGCTGCCTTAGTAAGGTTTTCAATTCGATCTCCAAGATTAGAACCAGTTAGCAAATAGACAAGATTCATGTTATTCAAATATCCTTAAAATTGAGATACATTTGTTCTCATGGCTTCAAATGATTCTGTTACGTATAGCCAATCTCGCGCTTTGTTGGCAATAATAAAAGCGAGTTTTCAGGCCATACTGGCAAACCCAAGTGCGCTAGTATTTAGCATTGCATTTCCTATTTTATTTGTAATCATTTTTGGGGCCTTTCGTCAGGATAAAGGAATGCAATATGCCGTTGCTATTCAGGATGGAAGTGATACTACACATGCATTTTACCAAGCGCTTATTAAAAATCCATTTGTTAAAATTGTTCGTTTTTCAGATAGCGTTTCTTTGCGGCAAGCATTACTACGGGGTAAGGTAACAGGGGTCTTGGCTATTGAGTCTTATCTATCTGCTAACGCATCACCTGCGATTAAAATTCGATTTACTTCAACTACGGCTAGTGGCAATACCACTGGTGGTTTCCTTCAGCAATTAGATTATTTGATACTACAGCAGGAGGCTACGCAAGCTAACCGTATCAGATCCATTCAACTGCTTCCTCCCACTATCGAAGAGGTCAGGCCTTACAGGCCCATTGATTTTGTATTACCTGGACAAATTGGATTCTCCATTCTTTTTTCAACTTTATTTGGTATCGCGTTTACTTTCTATGGTTTACGTGAGCAGCTGGTGTTGAAAAGATTTTTTGCTACCCCCATACGTCCTATTAATGTTTTAATTGGTATTGGGATCAGCAGATTATTTTTTCAATTAGTGAGTGTTTCTGTATTGATTGCATTTGGACATTGGGTGATGGATTTCACGTTACATAATGGCCTCACTACATTCTTGTCTATTTTATTATTGACCATACTCATGCTTTTTTTACTCATGGGGGTCGGACTATTGATCAGTAGCGTAGCAAAAGTGGATTCCTCTATCCCGCTTTTGATCAACTTATTTGCGCTGCCTCAGCTTATTTTGTCTGGTACCTTTTTCCCCGTAGATGTTTTCCCGAGATGGATACAACAGATTAGTGCTTTATTACCGCTCCGCCACTTTAATGACGCGCTTCGTAAAATTTCATTTGAAGGGGAATCCTTACTTGCTTGCGGCACGGAGCTAGGTGTGTTACTTGGCTGGACATTCCTCATTTATTTTTTAACTAGCCGGCTTATACGCTGGGAATAATCGCCAAGAATGAATCGAATAGTTTCGTTGGTTTTATTGAGTGTAGGGGCACTTTTTTTATTAGTAACACTTCTTTCCTCATTTTTCCCCAGCCATGTTCGTGTATCAAGGGCTATTGATATTCAGCGTGAATCTACATTGGTCAATGGGATACTTCAAAATCCTTCCTATTGGAAAGCTGTGCTACCTGCAGGTACGCAATTTTCTACGCAAACAAGTACTGATAGTACATGTCATATTCTTATTCAGCATACTGCTGCTATTCAAATGGCTGCTGGCTACCAGGTGTTTTCAGCAGCTAATGGGGCTGCTTGTTCAGTTCAACGCTACTACGACTTTTATTTTGATTGGTATCCGTGGGAGAAATTTTCAAGCTTACTGCTGGAATCTAAATTTGGGCTTGTATTAGAAAATGAACTGCAGCAATTGAAAGGGAAGGCTAGCCAATAGATTTCATGCTAGCAATTTCCTATGTTATTTTGTTTCTCTAAGTAATTGAAGGTTTCTTCTGATTCCGTTGAAACCTGTCCTTTTAAGTGGTGAGTTGTAAAATACTTCTTTGAAAGTTTCCTCAGTCATCTCTTCCCATTCACTGGTGTTGAGTTGTAAAATTGCTGGAATGGGTTTGAAGTTGTTGGCTACATGCGGTCTGCTGAAACGATTCCAAGGGCATACATCCTGGCAGGTATCACACCCAAACAGCCAACCATCCATCTTTTCATTCTCTATAGAAGGTTTTAGGTGTGCTTTTAGTTCAATGGTGTAATAGGAAATACAACGACTACCATCGATTATTTTTTCTGGTAATATGGCGCTAGTGGGACAGGCTTCTATACATTTTGTGCAGGATCCGCAGAAGTCTTTTGTAAAGGGATTATCTGGTATTAGCGTTAAATCTGTGATGAGGGTAGCAATAAAGTAAAAAGAGCCGGCTTGCTTATGAATTAAGTTCCCATTTTTTCCTACCCATCCTAAACCTGCTTCTCTAGCCCATGCGCGTTCAAGTACGGGAGCTGAGTCTACAAATCCTCTACCCTCAATTTCGCCAATTTTTTCCTTGAGCTCACCTAATAAAGCATGTAACTTTTCTTTTATGACCAGGTGATAATCTTTTCCGAAAGCATATTTTGAAATCCGTGGTGCTTCAGCAGCTTGTTGCTGACTGGGAAAGTAATTCAAGAGTAGGGTAATTACTGAACGAGCCCCAGGTACGAGCCGGGTAGGATCAACTCGTAGGTCAAAGTAATTTTCCATGTAATGCATTTCCCCATGTAATCCTTTTTGAAGCCATTTGGTTAGCCTACGTTCGTCCTCCTCTAATCTCCTGGCTTGTGCAATCCCACAATAATCAAAGCCTAATTGACTGGCACTTTTTTTAACGATGGCGGTATGTTGTTCTATTAAAAGCACAAAGGATATACTGAAGGCTGCTGCAATATTAGCAGGCTTAGAAAGAATACACTGACTTTCATGCAGGCTTTTATTAACTTCTATGACAAAGTTACTCCTCTTGAGCTGGAATCTCAGACCTGAATGATTTTTGATAGTATGTAGACTGGTGTCGCTATATGTGCCTCCTAACTAAATAGTAACCTATGAATCTCGGAAATTATACCATTAAGGCTGCCGAAGTAATTCAGCAAGCGCAACAATTGGCATTTAATGCACAATCACCCGCAATTGAATCTTCTCACATATTAAAAGCATTGATTGAGGCGGCTGATACTCCCGTTGAGTATTTGCTAAAGAAAAATAATGTGACCATCTCTATTGTAGCAACTAAGACCGAGGATTTGTTAGCTACATTACCGCGCGTTAAAGGTGATCCTGCACAGCAGCTAAGCAGAGAAGCTAATACCTTGTTACTCCGCGCGGGAGCTTGCTTATCAACTTTTAATGATCAATTTGTTACACCAGAACATCTGTTGTTGGCTTTAGTAAAGGGGGATGATCCGGTAGGAAAATTATTAAAAAACGCAGGATTGTCCGAGTCGGGCCTTATCACGGCTATTAAAGAATTACGAAAAGGTGAGAAGGTTACTTCCTCCACTCAGTCCCAGCAATATAATGCGTTGTCTAAATATGCAAAAAACTTAAATGATTTAGCACGACAAGGGAAATTAGATCCGGTAATTGGACGTGATGAGGAAATCAGAAGAACCTTGCATATCCTTTCCAGACGCACTAAGAATAACCCCATTTTAGTGGGTGAGCCTGGTGTTGGAAAAACTGCAATTGCAGAAGGGATTGCGCACCGTATTATCAATGGAGATGTCCCTGAGAATTTAAAGACCAAAGTGATTTATGCACTGGATATGGGGTTGTTAATTGCCGGTGCCAAGTATAAGGGAGAATTTGAGGAGCGATTAAAGGCTGTGGTAAAAGAAGTAGGTGATTCCAATGGCGAAATAATCTTATTTATTGATGAGATACACACATTGGTGGGAGCAGGTGGTGGAGAGGGTGCTATGGATGCGGCTAATATTTTGAAACCTGCACTTTCTCGTGGCGAACTTCGTGCTGTTGGCGCTACCACACTCAATGAGTATCAAAAGTATTTTGAAAAAGACAAAGCATTGGAGCGTAGATTTCAGAAGGTATTCATTGAGGAACCCAATACAGAAGATGCTATTTCAATATTACGCGGCTTAAAAGATCGGTACGAAACACACCACCATGTTAGAATAAAAGATGAAGCAATTATTGCTGCAGTTGAGTTATCTCATCGGTACATTACCGACCGATTTCTACCGGATAAAGCAATTGACTTGATTGATGAAAGTGCTGCAAAACTTCGTCTTGAGATGAATTCAATGCCTGAAGAATTAGATACATTGGAGCGACAAATTCGTCAACTTGAAATTGAAAGAGAAGCGATCAAGCGTGAAAGTGATGAATCGAAATTGAAGGAGTTGAATACCGAAATTGCCAACTTGGCTGTGCAACGAGATACGCTGAAAGCAAAGTGGGTGGCTGAGAAAGAGTTGGTTGATCAACTGCAAACTGCAAAGCTTTCCATCGAACAACTTCGATTGGAAGCAGAACGAGCAGAGCGGGAGGGTGATTATGGTAAAGTTGCCGAAATCCGTTATGGTAAAATTAAAGAACAGGAAAATTTAGTAGCCTCGCTGAGTAATCAATTGTCTCAAGAGACTGAGAAGCGTTTGCTTAAAGAGGAGGTAGATGCGGAAGACATTGCAGAAGCTGTTGCAAAAGCAACGGGAATCCCTGTTTCAAAAATGCTTCAGTCAGAAAGAGATCGCTTGCTTTTGCTGGAAGATCATTTACACGAAAGGGTAGTGGGTCAAGAGGAAGCCATTACTGCCGTGGCTGACGCCATTCGCAGGAGTCGGGCTGGTTTGCAAGATCCAAAACGTCCAATTGGGTCATTTATTTTTTTAGGCACAACCGGTGTAGGTAAAACTGAGTTAGCAAAGTCACTCGCACATTTTTTATTTGATGATGAGTCAATGCTAACCAGGATAGATATGAGCGAATACCAGGAGAAACATGCTGTAAGTCGGTTAGTTGGGGCTCCTCCTGGTTATGTGGGTTATGAAGAAGGGGGTCAACTGACTGAGGCCGTCAGACGTAAACCATACAGTGTTGTACTACTTGATGAAATTGAAAAAGCACACCCTGATGTATGGAATATTTTGCTGCAGGTACTTGATGAGGGAAGGCTGACAGATAACAAAGGAAGGGTTGTTAATTTCAGAAATACTGTTGTAATCATGACTAGTAATTTAGGAAGTGAATTAATCATGGATGCATTTGACGGGGTCACAGAAAAAACACTTTCAGCAGTTACTGAGCGGGCAACCAATCAAGTCATGGATTTACTTCGTAGTACGGTGAGACCCGAATTTTTGAATCGTATTGACGAGATCATTATGTTTCAGCCACTACTCCCTAAAGATTTGATTGGAGTATTGAGGATTCAGCTTAATGGATTAAAGCAATTGTTAGCTACAACTGGTATTGAAATTCGGTTTAGCGACTATGCATTGCGTTACCTTGCTGAACAAGGATACGATGTACAAATGGGTGCAAGACCGTTAAAAAGGTTGATACAAAAAGAAATAGTGAACGCACTTAGTAAAAAAATTGTAGCGGGAGAAATCGAAAAAGGGAAGCCTGTTTTAGTGGATGTGTTTGACAATACTGTTGTATTTAGAAGTGAAGCTATGGAAATGAGCCAGCGCTAAAAGGGCCGGTTTTGGTTTAGTATTTCATTCTAATAGATTGATAATCTATTAATTATACAATTATTGTTAAAAAATACGAATGTCAGTAGGCTTGAGGGCAAAATACCCTACCTTCAGAAAGTTGTCGCTTATACAATAATGTAGTAAGCGTCAACACTTTGGATCTATTATTGTTATACAAATTGTAGGCAAGAAATAGGTTTTTAAAAATCAATAAAAATGGCTTTCAAAAAAGATGATATAATTATCATTGAACCTCGCGAGGTGTTTGTTGGAAAAAAAGATGCGCCTGTTACCTTAATGGAATTTGGAGAGTATGAGAATGAAGAATGTGCCAAGGTTAATGAAGTTGTGAAGCAGCTCTTGGAGGAGTTTGATGGTAAAATCAATTTTCAGTTTAGACATTTCCCCTTGACACTTATTCACCAACGTAGCTTAAAGGCCAGTGAATCTGCTATTGCAGCGGCACAGGAGGGTAAGTTTTGGGAAATGCATAATGTATTGTTTAATAACAGAAGAAATCTAGGCACTACCAGTTTGAAACTACACAGTAAAGAAGCTGGTGTTAAGAATAAAAAATTCTTAGATGATCTAGTGAATGGTGTTTATGGTTGGCAAGTGCAAGATGATTTAAAAGAGGGGCATAGTCGTGGTGTAAAAGAGCTACCTGCTTTTTTCATAAATGATACTCCTTTTAGTGGCAAACCAACATTTGCTAATTTAAGTACGGCTATCAAGAATGCATTACGCAGGGCCAAAACTAAAGCGCCTGCGAAAAAGGCAAAAGTGTCCGCTACTGCTAATAAACCCGCCCCCCGACAGAAGCAAAGAGCCTAAGGTCTCATGATTACCAGCTTGCAGGATTTCTCTCGTCCTTTCTTTATTGGAGTTGCTGGAACAGGTATGAGCGCATTAGCTCAATATCTACAGGGTATTGGCATGCAAGTAGCTGGTAGCGATCGTCAATTTAATTCAGAAGGTGGACAAGCTGTTCGATTTCAATTAGCACAAGAAGGTATACGATGTTTTCCGCAAGATGGTACAGGTATTGATAACACTGTTGATTTAGTGGTGGTTTCAACCGCTATTGAATCTTCTGTACCGGAAGTGAAAATTGCACAGGAAAGAGGAATCCCCATTATTCACCGGGCAGCCTTACTAGCTATCATTGCCGCCAGCAAAAAAACGATTGCGGTGGCAGGCACAAGTGGCAAGAGCACTACAGCCGCCATGCTATATGATATATTAGAACAGGGTGGGTATGCACCCAGCATTATCAGTGGGGCGGGATTAACAAGAATAATTCAACAAGGGAAAGTTGGAAATGCAGTGGTGGGAAAAGGAGAGTGGTTAGTGATTGAAGCTGATGAAAGCGATGGGTCCATTATACAATATCATCCAGAAATTGGTCTTTTGTTAAATGTTGATAAGGACCATGATGAAATAGACACCCTCCTTAAACTATTTAGTCAATTTGCTTCTCAAAGCAAGTATTTTGTAGTCAATCAAACACATCCGCTGGCGGCCTCTTTATCAGTTGATAGCAGTAGGGATTTTATAGTTGAACAACCCTCTTCTGCAGCTAGAAATGTGCGCTATAGAGCAACGGGTTTTTTACAAAAAGGATTACAAATTCAATTTGCAATAAATGGAGTGCCATTTGAATTGGAGCAAGTTGGAAAGCATAATATGGAAAATGCGTTAGCTGCCACTGCTGTGGCGCATCAAATTGGAATTCCATTTTCAACTGCAGCCTTGGCATTAAAAAAGTATCAAGGAATTTATAGGCGTCACCAAGTACTGGGTCAGAAAAATGGAGTATGGGTGATTGATGATTATGCTCATAACCCTGCAAAATGTGCAGCTGCTATCACCGCTTGTCAACCTGTGGCATCAAAAGTTGTTGCTTGGTTTCAACCTCATGGGTATAAGCCCACTCGATTTCTAAGAAATGATTTTGTACAAGCCATTGCGGCCTCATTAAGACCGCAAGATGAAATCTGGATGAGTGAAATCTACTACGCTGGTGGTACAGCCCTGAAGGATATTTCAGCTGCAGATTTAATAGCAGATTTACAAGCCTTAGGTGTTAAAGCAACTTTTGTAGAAGATCGTCAGAATTTTTTATCAGCAGTCAGCCATTCACTGCTACCTGATTGCGTATTATTGTTGATGGGTGCGCGAGATCCTTCTTTGGAGCAATTTGCCAAAGAGCTGTTTAGCAAATTATAAAGTCGTAGCTATTTTGTAGCCAATTGCAGTGAGTAGAACTCCTCCCAAAAGGGTAATACAGCTATAGCCTACAGCATATCCCCAGTTTTCGGTTTTGATGAAGTAGAGTGTTTCTTGCGATAAAGCAGAAAAAGTGGTGAAACCTCCGCAGAAGCCTGTTATCAATAATAATTGTATTGATGAATTGGTATCATTTGATTTTTCAGTGATTCCCCATAGCAATCCAACAAGTAGAGATCCTGCCATATTTGCAAGGAGCGTTCCCATTGGAAAAGACGGTCCTACGATTGGATTGAGTTCCCTTCCTATAAAATAGCGTAAAACGGAACCGATTCCCCCACCTAAAAAAACAAATAAGAAGGCGTTCATGGTTTTTCCAACACAGTAGGGTGAACGTATAAATAACTCAGCTCTACAACCCATTTTTCATTCTTTTTGATAATTCGTAGGGTGTCCTGATCATTCTTAAAGGAATTGGAAAAAACTAAAAGCGAGGTGGAGTCGTTTTCAAATTTATTTTCATGGATGATGATTGAGGCGCCTCGGTAGTTGTCTTTATCAGCCTGCGTCAGTCTTTGGTAACCTCTTGCGGCTACATCCAGGTAATTTAAATTCAACGAATCTTGCAATAAGTAGTCCTTGGCAATATCAAATTTCCCATCCAGTGCCGCTCGTAAAAATTTACGACCTGCATCAACTTCATTAGTAGCTGTTGTAGATGACTGTTCCTTTTGCTGACAAGCTGTGCCAATTAATAGCAAAAAAAGTAAGGAGATTAGTTGCTGCATCAAATAGTGTTATTTTGGATTTTCTCGCTCATTCTCATGATTGTAGGCGCGAAGGATTTGTTTTACTAACCGGTGACGTACCACATCTTCCTCATCCAATTCAATATGTCCAATACCATCAATATTTTTTAAGATGCGCACGGCTGTTTGCAGTCCGCTGCGTTGGTTACGTGGTAAGTCCACCTGTGTTATGTCTCCCGTGATGATAGCTTTAGCATTAGCCCCAATTCGGGTGAGGAACATTTTCAATTGTAAATCAGTAGCATTTTGTGATTCGTCCAAAATTATAAATGCGTTGTCTAGCGTTCGGCCTCTCATATACGCCAGGGGTGCAATTTCAATAGTGCGGGTGGTCATGTAATAGCCAAGTTTATCGGCAGGGATCATGTCATCAAGGGCATCATAGAGTGGCCGTAAGTAGGGGTCAATCTTCTCTTTCAAATCACCAGGTAAAAAGCCAAGACTTTCTCCGGCTTCCACAGCAGGGCGTGTGAGGATAATTTTCTTTACTTGTTTATTCTTTAATGCCCGAACGGCTAATGCTACTGCTGTATATGTTTTTCCCGTTCCGGCTGGACCAATGGCAAATACAATATCATTGCGATCTGCTTCCAGTACTAATTTTTTTTGATTGGCTGTTCTAGCGCGAACTGATTTTCCGTTAGGGCCAAATACAAGTACTTCTGCTGGATTTTTCTCTTGGAAATTATCAATTATCTCAGCGTCATCTCCACCGAGTACTTGCTCAAAATATTGCTGACTCATGTGCCCATTACGTTCCAGGTAGGATACTATCAGCGATATCTTTTCACGAGCTGGTTCTATTTGCTCGGGAGCACCACTCAATTTTAACTGTTTGCCACGAGAGAGGATTTTTAGCAGTGGGAATTTCTTTTTGAGAATGTCTAGTTTTCCATTGTTGACGCCGAAAAATTCAATCGGGTTAACTGTTTCAAGGTTGATGATAGCTTCTGTCAATTCGTGAGGTTTAAACCAATATTAACATGGATAAGTAGCAATTCCAATAATTACTTATCAACAATTGTGAAAATACTATAACCTTAATCAAGGATGAGTCAGCACTTTGTTACGGGCAAGCAAGCAAGCCCCCATAACCCCGGCCTTCTCGCCAAGTCTGGATATTCTTAGCTGTGTGTCATTATTGACGAGACTCAACGAGTATTTATTAATTGCACTTTTGATGGGTAAACGGATGTAGTCTCCCGTCTCAGACAAGATGCCTCCTAGGATTAGCAATTCGGGATTGAACAAATTGATGAGTACGGCCAGTCCCTTTCCAAGGTTTTCTCCTATTTCAGCCAATAATTCTATGCTGAGCATGTCTTCATTATTGGCCGCATTGATGATATCTAACAAACTTAGTTCTGAGAGATCTTTCTTCTTTTTCAATGCTGATGAGGTATATCCCTGTTTGATCTTTTGGCGGAATATTCTAACCAGTGATTGTCCGGATGCTTCTGTTTCCAAACAACCTTTTTTTCCACAATGGCACAATATCTCATTAGAGAAAAAAGGAATGTGGCCAAACTCTCCGCTAAACCCTGACTTACCATAATATAGTTTACCGTCCAACAAGATTCCCAATCCAATACCATAATCCATATTAACAAAGAGCACGTTTTGTGCATTAGTTGCCTCTCCATAGTGAAACTCTCCGAATGCCATGGAGCGGGAGTCGTTTTCTAAAAAAGTAGGAATCCCTAATTCTCGATGAATGGTTTCTGCCAATGGCTCTTCTTGAAAATGAAAATAGCTATAGCTGTATCCACTAGTATTATTAATTCTACCTGAAAGGTTGATGGCCAGACCAAGAATTTTTTCTTTTTTAATGTTTTCGGTCTGAATAAATTCTCGAATGCAGTTCAATAATTGCTGATAGGAGGCTTGCGTATTTTCCAGCTTGTATGGAATTTTTTCACGCAAGCTGACCAAGTGTTTTTTAAAATCAAGTAAGCCAATATTGATGTAGTATCTTTTAACGTCAACCCCAATGAAATAGCAGGCGTCTGCTACTAAGCCATAAATGCTGGCCCTTCTTCCACCTGTCGAGTCAAATTTTCCATTATCTCGAATTAAGCCATCCTCAATAAGTTCATTAACCAGACTGGTAATTTTCGGAACACTTGTATTTAACTCTCGGCTTAACTCAGTAATCGTAAACTCTCCATGTTGGTCCAGGTGGCTTAGGATACTTCTTTTTAAAGATTTGTTTTTATAGGCAACCCCTGATACGTTGACATCGTTAAACAATTCAATAATTCTGTGCGTAGTGACGGCTGTATTTCTTTTCATGGAGATCTTATGGGAGGTCTAAAGTATTTAAAAGACCTGAAATGCTGGTGCAGGGGGGCTACTAAATAAAAAAATTTAAAAAGATTGTTGTTTTTTATAATTTTATTGACGAATTTGCTGTCAGGCCTTATTTAATTGTAAGAATTCTAATCATGCTTGCCAATCAAACTGCCGTTCAAAATGGGGTGGATATCCATCAATATGCCCCTTTATACTATAGAGAATTAACTGAACAGATCCTTCCTTTTTGGTTGCGATATAGCAAGGATACTACACATGGTGGCTATTTTACTTGTATAGATCGTGTGGGCAATGTCTATGATACTGATAAATTCATGTGGCTACAGGGCAGAGGTGTATGGTGTTTTAGTACCATGTATAATTTAGTGGAAGCTCGCCCTGAGTGGTTAGAGATGGCAAAGCATGGCGCTAATTTCATGGAGAAATTTGGACGAGATAAGGCTGGTAATTGGTATTTCTCTTTAACGCAGGATGGGCGTCCATTAGTTCAGCCTTACAATATTTTCAGTGACTGTTTTGCTACTATGGGATTTGCGGCTTTAGATAAAGCCAGCCCTTCAGATCAGTATAAACAAATTGCCATTGACACCTTCGAAAATATTTTACGTCGTCAACATAACTGGAAGGGTATTTATAGCAAGGCTGTACCAGGTACGCGGGTGCTTAAGAATTTTAGTTTGCCTATGATTCTTTCCAATTTATCACTTGAATTGGAGCCGCTTTTAGGTAAAAAAAGAGTGGATGCAATATTGCCTGGAGTGATTCATGAGGTAATGGAGGTGTTTTACCAGCCTGATTCAGGGTTGGTTTTGGAGAACGTGTATACTGATGGAAGTTTTTGCGACAGTTTTGAAGGTCGTTTATTAAATCCAGGACACGCCATTGAAGCCATGTGGTTTATAATGGATCTGGCTGTGCGAATGAATGATTCTTCCTTGGTTGTAAAAGCAAAGGATATCATGTTGCATATGCTTAAAGTTGGATGGGATCAGGAATTTGGGGGTATTTTTTATTTCTTGGATTACAAAGGTCATCCAACGCAACAATTAGAATGGGATCAGAAATTATGGTGGGTGCATGTGGAAGCGCTGGTAGCATTGGCAAAAGGGTATCAATTGACAGGAGACCCAGCCTGCGCTGCTTGGTTTGAGAAAGTCCATCAATATACATGGAAACATTTTCGAGATCCCGAGTATGGTGAGTGGTTTGGGTATTTGAACAGAGGAGGTGAGGTATTGCTCTCACTAAAAGGCGGCAAATGGAAAGGTTGTTTTCATATACCTCGTTCGCTCTATCAAATTTGGAATGTATTGAAAACTCCCATTAACGAAATATAGTAGCGCTGTGGTCATGCAAAAAAGAACAACATATTTCTTTTTCAGTTTACTACTTGCTGGTAGCCAATTCCTATATGCGCAACGTGTACTTCATGTTGATGTGTTAGTGGTAGGTGGTGGAACTGCTGGCATTGCTGCAGGTATACAGGCGGCCCGCTCACATGCTAATACTTTGATAGTGGAAGAAACCACTTGGTTGGGTGGAATGCTTAGTGCAGCTGGTGTTTCTGCAACGGACGGAAATCATTTACTTCCTGCTGGTTTATGGGGTGAGTTTAGGGGGCTAATTTATAAGCACTATGGAGGTTCTTCAAAAGTGGCTACCGGATGGGTGAGTAATACCCATTTTGAACCACATGTTGCCAACCAGATTTGGAAAGAGATGGCTGCTGCAGAAAAAAGTTTACAGGTATTATATCAGTATCAATTCAAGTCCGCCATCCTGCAAAAAAATTCACATGTTGCCGGAGCACGATTCATTAGCCGAATTAATGGGGATGCGTTAGTTGTATATGCAAACCAAGTAGTTGATGCTACTGAGCTTGGGGATGTGATGGCCAGCGCGGGCATACCTTTTGATTTAGGCATGGAGTCTAGTGCCTTAACTGGCGAAAATGTACAGGTTCCTGCCTCTAATGATATTATTCAGGACCTAACCTATGTAGCCATACTAAAGGACTATGGCAGCGGTGTTGATTGTACCATTGCCAAACCCGCTGGATATGATCCCACTGAATTTGACGGTTGCTGTCTTGATTTTTATAAGGATACTACGCGAATTAAACCGGGTGTTGACTGTGCTAAAATGATTACGTATGCAAAACTGCCTGGCAATAAGTACATGTTAAATTGGCCAGGCCATGGAAATGATATTTATTTAAATCTGATTCAACTAGCTCCTGAAGAAAGGGCCAACAAATTAGTAAAAGCAAAGCAGCAAACACTTCGGTATATATACTTTTTACAACAGCAGCTGGGTTATAAAAACCTGGGGTTGGCAGATGACGAGTTTCCTACTGCTGATCGACTGGCTTTAATTCCATACAACAGGGAAGGCAGAAGGTTAAGAGGGATTGTTCGCTTTAAAGTACAAGATATTAGTAAGCCTTTTGATCAACCTTATCCCTTGTATAGGACGGGGATAGCCGTTGGAGATTATCCTATTGATCATCATCATCGAAAAAACCCTGCTGCTCCTCAGCATCTTGGGTTTTATCCTATCCCATCTTTTGCCATTCCGTTGGGAACTTTATTGCCTGCCATGCATACAGGGCTGGTGGTGGCTGAGAAAGGAATTAGTGTTAGTAATGTAGTGAATGGTACAACACGTTTGCAACCTTGTGTAGTATTGATTGGGCAAGCTGCCGGAGCATTAGCGGCCTTAGCGGTTCAAAATAAAAAAAGGGATGCACGCCTGGTTCCTGTTCGTCAGGTACAATCCACTTTGCTACAACAAAAAGCATACCTAATGCCCTATGCAGATGTAAGTAGTGCTGATCTGGGATTTGAAGCTATTCAACGTATTGGTGCCAGTGGCTTTTTAAGAGGTAAAGGACAGCCCAATGCATGGGCAAATAGAACTTGGTTTGAACCTGACTCAACTATCACGGTCTATCAATTTATTTCTCAATTACCGGCTTTTGTACCCACTAAAAATTTGGGCAATCCTTCATTTATCAATCCGCTTAGTAAGTGGACCGAACCCGCTAAACGTGAGGGTTTACTTTCAATGAATAGAGCTATTGAGTTACTCGAGGCTATAGATAATTCTATGTCTTTTCTAACTCATAAATCTTATGATGATAAGAAGCAATACATGACGGAGTGGGTAAGAGCTAATTGGGAGGCATGGGGGCTTACTAATTTCCAGGCTGAGCGTCCTGTAACTAAAAGAGAGTTGGCCATTTTGTTGGACAAGATTATTGATCCGTTTTCAGTTTTAAAAATAAATCACTTCGGAAATTATTCTTCATCATAAAAATCGTAAACCAAAAACAAACATCTATTATGGGAAAAGCAATCCTGTTGTGCTGGCTACTCACATTTTTTGTGGGTTTTGCTGAGGCGCAACAAACGAAAATCTCCGGAAAGGTTACCGATGCCAACGGAAACGCCATTGAAGGTGTTTCGGTTAGCGTGAAAGGTAAGGCTACCGGTGCAGTAACTAACACGTCTGGTGAGTTTGTTATCGCCGCTGGTGCAGGAGAGACACTAGTATTCAGCAGCGTAGGACTTACCAACAAAGAAGTGAAGGTTAGTGGCACTTCATTGCAGGTTAAGTTAGATGCTACCAACAACACCTTATCTGAGGTAGTAGTGGTAGGATATGGCCAGCAACGAAAAGCAACATTGACTGGATCTGTTGTTACATTGAAGCAGGAGGATTTGACTAAGCGTCAGGTAGCTACCGCTAGCAACTTATTGCAAGGCTTAGCTCCTGGTGTAACGGTGCAACAACAATCAGGACGTCCTGGTGCAGATGGTGCTTCCATTCGTATACGGGGTCTTGGTTCAATTTACGCTGGACAAAGTCCACTAATTATGGTGGATGGAGTAGTGTCTGGGTTTGATATGATTGACCCTAACGCTATTGAGAGTATTACAATTTTAAAAGATGCTGCTTCCACAGCTATCTATGGTGCACGTGCTGCTAATGGAGTAGTGCTTGTTAAAACCAAAAGAGCAAAAGGTAAAGGAGTACAGGTGTCTTATAATGCTTTTTTAAGCAAACAAGATGCAACAGCCATTCCAGAGCGCACTACCGCAGTTGACCATATGGAGTTGAGCAATCTTGCTGAACGTAACAGAACTGGTAATCCAAATGCTTTTCTTTTTACACAAGCACTTATTGATAAGTATAAGACAACAGCGCCAAATAATTTGGATGTAATTGATACAGATTGGCTGGGTTTATTACTTTCCAATACTGGATTGATGCAGAATCATAACGTCACTATTAATTCTGCAGGTGATAATTCTAACATTTTTGCTTCTATTACTTATTTGAATCAGCAAGGTTTAGTACCTAATAATAGCCACCAGCGCTATGACCTTCGTTTTAATCCTGATTTTAAACTAAACGATAAGTTAAGCATCAATGGTCTATTGAATATTAATAGTAGCAGAACAACTGCACCCTCTACTGGTTCTCCAGAGTTTATTATTCGTCAGGCGATTGGTTTGCCTGCTGTAGGAGGTGGTAAATATGGACCTGGTATATATGGAACTGCTGGACAAACAAACAATAGAAACCCGCTTGCTATGGCGGAGGCTGCAGGTACTTCTGTTTCTCGTAATAATACCATGCTCACAAAAGTTGGTTTCAATTATAAGCCGGTAAATAACCTAGAAATTGAAGGTTACTGGGCTCGTGAGTTTTGGACCCCTAATGGAAAATCTTTTGTGAAGAATGTAGACATCTATGTTCCTAACCTTGCCACATTGGGATATGATAAAGTTGGTGTATGGCCTGGTTCTACAAGTTTGGGTGAGTCTTACTCAACCAACGTTCGTACTACCTATTTAGCACAGGCTACCTGGACAAAACGTTTTGGTGCTAATTCTATAAAGCTTTTGGGAGGTGCCCAAACAGAGGAATTTACTTTCTCTGGAATTTCTGCGTCTAGAACTGGGTTTCTTAATCCTAACCAACCTTATTTGAGTTTGGGAAGTGGAAATATTAACAATGGTGGTTCTGCCTATGAGACAGCATTGGCAGGTTTCTATGCACGGTTGAATTACAATTATGATGACAAGTATTTTATTGAAGTAAATGGTCGTTATGATGGCTCTTCCCGTTTCTCCCAAGAGTTAGATAAGCAATGGGGCTTTTTCCCATCAGCTTCTGCTGGTTGGATATTCAGCAGAGAGAATTTCTTTGCGGGTCTCTCTAATGTAATCACTTTTGGTAAGTTAAGAGGTTCTTGGGGTGTTTTGGGTAACCAAGCATTACCAGAGATCTATCCATTTGCAGTAAACTTTGGTACCTCTACCTATTCAAATCCAATTAATGGTACGAATAACTATATCAATAATGTAAACACATTGGGTTATGCTTTATTGGATGCTCCTAATCCAAACATCACTTGGGAGCAATCCGAACAAGCAAATATTGGATTAGACCTAACAATTAAAAATAACTTGACCCTTACGGCTGAAATATATCGCCGTAAAGTGGATCAGATGTTGCTGAGCCGTCCGATTCCTAACTATGTTGGATTGAATGCTCCATTTATAAACGCCGGCTCTATGGAGAATCGTGGATGGGAGTTTAGCGCTAATTATAAAAAGGCGTTATCTGCAAAAGTGAAGTTGGATGTAACTGCAATGATCTCTGATGTTCGCAACAAGGTATTAACGCTTCCAGGTGTTCCTTTTTTAGATGGTGGATCTATTCGCACCGCTCCTGGTCAAGCGCTGTGGTCTTATTTTGGATATCAGTCTATTGGTTATTTTGCTGATTCCAATGATGTCAAAAATTCACCTGTACAATTTGGTACGGCCTGGAGTTCCAATCCAACTGTGGGTTCCAAGCCTGGAGATGTAAAGTATGCTGATATAAGTGGGCCTGATGGTAAGCCTGATGGCAAGGTTGACAACTTTGACAGAACATTCATTGGTAACAACTTCCCACGTTACGAGTACAGTTTAAATCTGAATTTATCTTTTGGAAATTTAGATATCAGCATTTTTGGCCAGGGTGTTGGAATGCGTAACAACTATTACAGTGGTACGGGTGCTGTTCCATTTGCCAGCAGTGATTTTGCGGCTTCTTTATTGAAACATCATAAGGACTACTGGACTGCTTCTAACCCTAATGCCCGCTTTCCACGTTTGTTGCCATCCGGAAGTGGAGGCAACAACTATGTAGCTTCCTCGCACTGGGTTCGCGACGCTTCTTTCTTGCGTTTGAAGAATGTAAATATCGCTTACCGTGTTCCCGCCAGCTGGTTCAACAAATCAGGTATGCCGCTGAGTGGAGCCAAAGTGTTTATCAGTGGACAAAATTTACTCACCTTGACAAATGCATGGGATGGATTTGATCCAGAGATCAATAATGCCAACGCAGAATTTTATCCGCTGATGCGTACAATGACTGTAGGTGTAAACATCAACTTCTAAACAAAAAAAATTAGTATATGAAAAAGATAAGTTCAATACTGTTGTTTACGGCAGTGCTGGTTGCATCTGGCTGTAACAAGTTCTTGGACCGCCAACCATTGGATAGCGCCTCCTCGGCCACATTTATGCAAACGGAGGACGAAATGAACCTGGCACTTAATGGTGTGTATGCGGCAGCTTTCTGGCAGTTCCCTAACAATACTCCCTTGCTTTTTGCAATTGAGTCCTCCACTGATTTGGCAATCAAACGCACGGGTAATGCCGAGGACCAAGTTGCTATGGGAGATGGAGGTCCGTTCTTAATTGGTAACTCTTTGCCCGGGACTTCCTGGAATCAAGCGTACAAGCTCGTTACGCGCGCTAATATTATGCTTGATGGAATGACTAAGGGGCAGGTTAATGTGTCGGCTGCTCGTTATGCAAGACTACGCGCTGAAGCTTTAGTGTTACGTGCGTGGGGATATTATTATATCATGGGCTGGTTTGGTGATCCCGTCTATTTTAGAAAGCCATTAGATCCCAGTGAATATGAAACAATCGGCCGCACAAAAGTGGCAACGGTTGTGGCTGATTTGTATCGTGATTTAGATGAAGCGGCTACTGGCTTTGATCAATCCAGCGCAGCGCCTGTTATTGAATATGGTCGTGTTAACAAGGGGGTGGCTTTAGGACTAAAAGCCCGTTTAGCCATGTTGATAAAAGATTATGCAACGGCAAAAGCCGCTACACAAACAATTATCAGCTCTAATGCTTACGGGTTGAATCCACGTTACACTGATTTATTTATGTTAGCAGGACAGCGTTCGAATGTTAACCGTGAGTTAATGTATGTACAGACGTATCCTACAGACATACTAGATCCCCAAAATTGGGGAATTGTTTTAACTATACCCCGCCAGGTTGGTACTTCACAGAGTAGTCATTTCCCAAGCCAACAGTTAGTGGATTCATATGAAGGGAGGGATGGTAAGCGAATTGATCAGTCAGCTGTTTACAATCAGGCGAATCCCTCTCAAAATCGAGATAAACGTCTTGCTTGGACTGTGTACATGCAGGGAGACACAATGGTACACAACACTGCATTAGCTCCATCTTTGCCGTATGTTCAACCTAAAGAACGCACAATATTTAATGTTTATTCTAACACTCGTTTCAAGTTTAATTGGAACACTAACCGGTTTGATGCTGTAGCTAATAATATTGATTGGATTGGCTACTTAGTCTCTCCTTGGTTTGCAGGCGCAACGGGTTCTAGTGGAGGGGTAGGTTATGTATGGAGAAAGTATGTAGACTCAACACAGTATTCCTGGACAACTAAAACAGGATACATCAACATGCGTTACGCGGAGATTCTGTTAACCTATGCCGAAGCAAAGATTGAGTTGGGCGAAACAGATGCGACCGTGCTTTCTGCTATTAATGCGGTACGTAGCCGTGCGGGGCAGCCTGCTGTAACAGGAGGTTCTGCAGCGGAGTTGCGTAATTTAGTTCGTCGTGAAAGAGCTGTTGAGTTTGCTGGTGAGGGATTACGTTTGATTGATCTCAGACGTTGGGATCTCTATGCAGTTGCAAATTCTATGCCTGTAGTGGGTGTTTCACTTAATCCTGCTGATCCGGCAGAGCGACCTTCATTTGATGCAAATGGGTTACCTGTGTATTCTGCTGCCAGCATTACTAAGCGATTAAAAACACGCGCACAAACACGTGTGAATACAAATCCTAAGTACAAACTATGGCCAATTCCACAGGGAGAAATTGATAAAAATAAAAATATTACACAAAATCCTGGGTGGCAATAATTGATTGTTTTTAAAAGGAAGGGGCACTCGTTAAAGTGCCCCTTTTTTATTACTTTGAATTTAAATAGCTTCTATATGACAAACCGCACTGGCCGAGTGATAGAGCTAGATGTATTAAGAGGTGTTGCTATTTTTGGAATGGTACTATCTGGAAGTATTGCATTTGGAGGACTCTTGCCTGCTTGGATGTATCATGCGCAAGTGCCGCCACCTCTTCACCAATTTGAACCGACCCGAGCAGGGATTACATGGGTTGATCTTGTGTTTCCTTTTTTCTTATTCTGTATGGGTGCTGCAATACCTCTTTCCTTACACACGCAATTGGAAAGGGGAACAACTCGGGTGAACTTACTTGGCGTAGCAGGCAGAAGATTTTTTCAGCTACTATTTTTTGCACTTTTCTCACAACACATGAAAGCGTGGGTGCTTAGTAAGAATCCTGGTAATACCGATCAAGTACTTTCCATTTTGGCTTTTGTATTATTATTTGGCCAGCTATTTGATTTTAAAAAAACAGGAGTTTGGAATTGGTTGAAGTGGATAAAGCCAATGTCTTACCTGATGGCAGGAATCCTGCTGTATCGACTGCCTTTCCATGATGGGGGTGGCTTTGATTTTTATCGAAGCGATATTATCATTGTTGTATTAGCGAACATGGCTTTTTTTGGCACCCTTATTTATTTGTTTACTGCTGATCATCCTTCATGGCGTATTGCTGTGCTTGTAGTAGTTGCTGCTGTAATTTTAAGTGCTAGAGAAACAGGAGATCATGTCGTAAAATCTTTTTTCAATTCTCGCTCCATTGGGGGTCTTACTTTTGATTGGGCTTATAAGTTTTACTTTTTAAAGTACTTATTTATTATCGTACCAGGTAGTTGGGCTGGCGAACTATTTTTAAAAAATAAGAATGAATCGAAAGGGGGAATGACGTTTCTATTGGGAGCCTGGTCAATACTTATTTTGTTTTTGCTGGCGCTACTGCTTGCATTGCTTTTTATGCGAAATCAAGAAATGCTTTGTTGGATATTGTGGCTTGCACTACTTCTTCTAGTGATATGCCGGAAGTATTTGTTGCAGGATACCTCTTTGTCTTACGTATTGGCCAGGTATGGTCTTTTTTTCTTGTTGATTGGATTAGTGTTGGAGCCCTATGAGGGTGGAATAAAAAAAGATCCCTCTACATTTAGTTATTATTTTATTACCAGCGCATACAGTTTTTTTGGACTTGTTGTTATCAGAGATATAGTTGCTTGCAACTGGACTAAAGTATGTTGGAAAATCTTAGCAGGGCTTGGCAAAAATCCATTAGTAGCCTACGTAGCAGGCTCACTATTGCTACTTCCATTATTTGCGCTTAGTAATGTGCTTGATCAATGGGGTACTTGGGCGCATGCACCTTGGCAAGGTTTACTAAAGGGTATTATTTTTACTGCTATGGTAAGTACAATAACATTGTATTTCAATCAAAGGAAATGGATCTGGCGAAGCTAGCTTATTGTATGAATCCAACTTCTGTTAATTGTATTCCAGCACCTGGGTGGATCTGTTTTATTTCAATTCTATCCACTTTTTTGGATTCTGTAAGGAAATGATACCACTCTTTTTCTCCTTTTTCTTTTATAGCTACGTAAATGGGGCGTTTGTCCTGCGTTGCACGAATATCTCTTCCGTAAAGCAGTGGGATTGAAAATTCAACTAGCCCATCTCTCCATCCCGTTACTATTGCAACTGGCGTTGATTCAGGCAGAATCAGTGCCGTGCTCCCTTTTAATTTAATTCCTTCTACCTGTTGATTATTCTCCATTGTAAATACAAGTTGATTGGGTAGCGCTTGTGCCCCTAAATCAGTTAGGTTTTCCATTGAAATTGAACCATTCCATTTTTTTCCCACTTTAGTAGCAATAGGAAATGGTTGTCGGTAGAATCGTTGTGTCCATTCGGTGACACCTTGGTAAGGGAGTTCATTGGGTAATTCTTTTCTACCGCTCCAAGCGTAATCCAAGGCTAGTACATACGCACCAAATTGCTCAATGTTTTTCAGCATATTAACCTCGCTGCTTTCAAAATCTGCCCAGGTTGTTTGAAGTATTCCAGCATTTTCTTGATTAGCAGCCATAGCAAAGCCTCTAATATTATTAGGAATAAACCAAGGAGAGGCAAGGGGGCGAAATCCTTCTCTTTTCCAAAGTTGAATAGAAGGTAAATACGCATTGGGATCAGGGTTGCCCAGGTAGTGCCAGTCAACAATCCATGTATTTTTTGGAATGCTGGCTCTGATAGCAGCGGCTCTTTCTTTGTTCACTCCGTTACACGCGTCTGGGGCCTCTCCGGGAGCAAGTCCCATATCTCCCCAAATCATTAAACCTAGTTTTCTTTTCTTGCTAAATCGGTCTAAGCGGTTAAGTTGTTGCTTAAATAATTGTAATTCTTTTTCTCTTGGCCAATGAAAACCAATCATTCCAATTTCATCAAACCCCACATGTATTGTTTGAGGCTGTAAAAGTTCAATAGCCTCCTTCCAAAGAACTAACATTGCCTTTTTCCCTTTACGCTGCGTAACATTTAGTGTATAGGGATACGATGGATTTATGGCTAAGAAGCGGTTTTCAATTGGTTTGAAAAACCATTCCATATGTCCTAAACTTTGTATTAAAGGAATGGGTTCGATATGGTGTTTGCGTAAATAGGCAAACTCTGCTGCTAGATCAGCCCTATTTATACTGATGGCATTATGTATCGAAGGAAAGGAATTCCAGGTTGCTTGCTCGCATTGTAACACCACCTTGTTGATTTTTAACGGCTGTAAAATCTGCTGATACATTTTTTGATGTAATGCTAAGCTCTGTGGACCGGTGAACATGTGTATGCCACGCCAACTATTCTGTGGTTGGTCTTTTATGACTGCATTTTTCAAAACTAGCTGCTGCTCTTTTTGTTCTATTAACTGACCAAGTGTTTCTATGGCATGTTGTAGTCCACTGGGAGTGGCATAGCTAATGAATATACTGTCTTCAATGAACAGGGTGTATCCCTCAACAGGAAGTAGTGAATCTTTTATTAATCTCCAGGCAGGTTGCAGATTTTTATTGGTTTTCCAGTAACGACTAGCCACTTCATTAAAATAGCGAAGGTTACTATCAGTTAAATGTTTTTGAGAAGTGGGGATGGTGGTAAAACCGCTTTTAGCAACCCACTCCGCTGGTTTAGGAAGCAATAAGAGCTTTCCGCTTGGCGGTTCCCATAACTTATCTGTAGTTACTAATGAATCTTTAATCTGGTATGGGTTCTTTCTATGATTGAAGGGGGCTTCCATTAGCTCAATACTAAATGTTCGTACTAAATTTTCTTTTTCACTTAAGTTAATTGAGCGATTAAAGATTTTTATAAACTGTGAACGAACAGTAAAGGCTGTTTCTTGCGGATGAAGAGCCGTGTCTAATTGTATCAAGAAAGGATGAGAGGAGCTGAATCGATAAACACCAAAGGGAGTTTGGGCAACTAAGACAGTGTCCTCAAATTCTTTTTCGATATGCTTAAGTAATTTACCCTCTTTGTTACTCCAGGTAGCCTGCGTAAAAAAGGGATACCAAAGACGGGTATACAATAAATCACAAACGCCTGCTGTGCTATTATTCCACGTACAGGCAAGTGTTGTTTTTAACTTTGTTTCACTTTTTGCTAACGTAAATGTGCCTTGTACTGCTGTATTGGCGCTGCCAATAAATAAAATATCTTGAGCAGGATTGCTAGTATCGGCATCTTGTTCCCACCATGTAAAATAATATGCATGATGTTGTCTGTCAGCATCAAGAAAATTGATTTCAGAGCCCATGGCCCATTGCAGTGAACCTTGGTTAACAAATAAGCCTTTCTTAGGTATGAGTTTTCCTTGAAATTGTGCAAAGCTGATAAGGGGTGTGAGGAATAATACAAGGAGTGCAACACCATGCTTGTTTATTACTTGGTTATTTATTTTACTCATACACATAATAAGTCAATGTGCCTCCCTCTTGTAATTGTTGATGTGAAATGGCATACAGTGGAATTTCTTTTTTATTCCATTTCACTTTTGCAATTCCTTTTTTTCCTTGTCCAGGTATAGTTAATACCTGAATTTTTACTTTTTTATTTTGTGTCAACTCAATCACTGCTTCCTTAATAAGGGGCAATCCAAATACGTATTGGCCTGATGCGGGATTAAGTGGATACATTCCCAGTGAAGACCATATATACCAAGCACTCATCTGTCCACAGTCATCATTGCCGGTTAGACCATCGGGCCCATTTTTGTACATGCTATCCGCTACAACCCTAACCCAATGGGCTGCTTTTTCTGGAGCGCCCAGGGCCGTGTATAAATAAATGATATGGTGACTTGGCTCATTTCCATGTGCATATTGACCAATTAATCCCGTTACATCTATCGACACATCCTGACCATGTAACTCTGATGGGGCTGTAAAAAGTGAGTCTAGTTTTTGTAGTAGCTTTTCTTTTCCTCCGTGTAAACGAGCAAAGCCCTCTACATCATGCGGAACAAAAAAACTATGCTGCCACGCTGTTCCCTCTATATATTGTCCTTCAAAGCCGTGCTCACTTAATAAGGGATCAAAAGGTTCTTTAAATTGTCCATTACTCAAGCGGGCTCTAAAAAATCCTGTAGTGGAGTCAAAAAGTGCTTTATATGAGTTGGCGCGTTGGCTGTATAGTTGGAAGTCAGCATGTCGACCCAGCTTTTTTGCAACTTGCGCAATACACCAATCATCAAATGCATATTCCAACGTGGTGGTAACACTCCATCCATGTTTGTCATGGGGTACATAGCCATATTGCAGATAGGCCGGTGTTCCGCGTTGGGATTGATTGGCACTTTTTTTCATTGCTTCATACGCTCTATAAATATCAAATCCTTTAATCTCTTTGAGAATGGCGTCTGCCAGAATGGGCACACTGTGATACCCAGTCATTGTATTGGCTTCCCAAGTGCTAATATCCCAAACGGGTAGGAGCCCATTGTCATCATAAAAAGCAAGCATGCTGTTAAGCATGTCCCTATAACGTTCTGGCTGAAGCAGTGTAAAAAGTGGATTTGAAGCACGAAATACATCCCATTGCGAAAAAATGGTATACTTATTTACACCGTTGGTGAATCTACGAATCTTGTTGTCGTGTGTTTGGTATTGTCCATCTGCATCACTTTGAACAACCGGGGCTAATGAAGTGCGGTATAGCGCTGTATAAAAACGAATGGCTAGATCGCGGTTAGTGGTATCAATTTTTATTTTTTCTAATTCTCTTTCCCAGCGGTTTGTTGCTTTTTGTGCTACTTGATCAAATTGATTATTTAATTGGCTGTAGAGTTCCATTTGCGCCTTCTCTGTACTAACGCTGCTAAGTGCCACACTAAATTCTAAGGGCTGTGAAGTGTTGAATTCAAGCAAGGCTTTTACTTGTTTACCCACCGCACGATAACGTGAATGCGTGGAATCATCAATAAAAACTAATTGCTGAACGGGTGTATTGAAACGCGCTGCAAAAAAAACCTTTTGCCCTTTTGCCCAACCAGTGCTAAAGCGATATCCCACGAGCGTAAATGAATCAATTAATTGAAGTTGGCCTGCAGTTGATTGGTCCCAGTTGATGGCAAAGCCCATGTCAAAACGAACCCAACCCTTATTTGCGGGAAATGTGTAGCGATGGTACCCAGTTCTGTCAGCGGCTGTTAGTTCTACTTTTATTTTGTTATCTAGTATAACACTGTAATAACCAGGTTCTGCCTTTTCATTTTGGTGTTGAAAGGGAATAAATATTTTTTTAGAACCAACTTGCGTCGTGTCTGTCAAGGGAAGTACAGAGATGTCACACCAATCACCAATACCGGTCCCACTTAAATGTGTATGACTAAAACCCGCAATGGTAGTACTGCTGTAATGATAACCGCTACACCAATCCCAGCCCTCCACACCATTATCTGGGCTTACTTGTACCATGCCAAATGGTACGGTAGCGCCAGGATACACATGGCCATGTCCCCCTGTTCCTAAAAAAGGATCTACCCATTTGGTATAAGTTTGAGCGAATCCATTATGTATGGTAAATAGTAAAAGAATGGCTAATGCATATCTAGAAATCATTTGCAACTATTTTATAAAAGGGTATTGTCCTGCAAACCATGAACTAACGTCCTTAATTCCTTCATAAAAAAAGAAAGATTCTCCTTTCAACCCATTGTTGCGGTTGGTCTGTATCATTTGGCTCAGCATTGCAGCACTTGCGGTATACGTTCCTGATCGTAGTAACACACCTGGGTAAAGTGGTACGGCTGGGTTGCGGTGCGCTGCCTTTTGCTGTTGGACAACAGCAGCATATCCGTTGATATCGTATCTGTAACATTGAGGAAGCACGGCGTCTACCCAACTGCTATCTACCCAGGTGGGCCAATCTTGTAGATACTCATTATATCCAAATGGGTGAGGACTTGGCGATATAGTAAACAAAACAGTTGGTTTAATGCCTTTAACCTCAGATCGTAGTCTTTTTACAAAGTTGTTTAGCTTCCTTGCGCGCCATCTTAACCAACTGGTATCAGTTGCAGTAGTTGGAGGGCTAGCCCCATTATTTTCGTTCTTGTAAAGGTTTATAGTGTAAGGGTCGTAGCCTCCAGTGTTGGGAAGAGCTGGCAAGCGATCATCTCCTTGCACCCCATCAATAGCATAATTAGTAACTACTTCTTTAAATAAATCAACCATAAATTGTTGGACTTCGGGATGAATTCCATTAAGCCAGTCAAATCCATTTTTCACAACAAGATTTCCTGAAAGATCACGTGCAGCCCAGTGGGGCTTTGCCGTGACAATAGCTCCACCTCCTGCACTGTAAGAAGAAGAGAAGCCATATTCAAACCAAGCGTGTACTTTTAAGCCAACAGCATGACCCTCCTCAATACACTCTTGAAGGGGGTCTCTCCCCGCAAACCGTTCTAGAATGGGCTTGCCAATTAAGGCACTCATGGTAGCGCTGGGGTAGGTTGTCCTGGCGTTATTATAAACTACCACAAATAAATGGTTAATGCCTGCGGCTTTGCAAGTGCTTACCATTTGACGAATATTATCTCGGCTATCAAGGGCTGTGCTAGCTGTAGTAGTTATCCATGCCCCCCGCATGGCATTGGGATCCCAGACTGGAGTGGGGGGTGTAGGTGTGCCTCCGCCAGTACTGGATTTTTTTTTGCAAGCTTGGGCGGTAAGGAAAATGGACAGAAGTAGAAGGGCGGCCAATCGCATGTAAATAAATGAAAGGTTCATCGCGAATCTATTTAAATAATATTATAAATTCACAAAACGTTTTTAAAATAATTTATTAAATCAAGCTGCTTGCCAACACATTCACGTCACCCACTATCCTGGATTCCCACTACCTGGTTTGCGATGGGTCTGCCAAACCTTGTGCTGGGTGGAACCATTGCATCCCTACTTTATAAAAGCCTGGGATATTCAGATGCTCAAATTGCTTTTTGGACAGGACTTATTGTATTGCCTTGGAGTTTTAAGCCATTGTGGGGTCCATTCATGGAACTTTATAAAACAAAGAAGTTTTATATCCAGTTATCTCAATTGGCCTGCGGCGTACTTTTTGCATTAGCTGTACTTTCTTTATACACCAACTTTTTTTTCCCATTATCGGTTACTCTCTTTTTTCTCATTGCTTTTTTTGGAGCTACACAGGATATGGCTGCTGATGGAATTTATCTCAGTGAATTATCTGCTAGCCAACAAGCACGTTATGTAGGGTGGCAAGGAACTTTTTATAATGTAGCTAAGCTTTTCTCAAATGGAGGTATGGTATTTCTGGCAGGTATATTGATACCGCTGTTGGGTGATCGAGACGCTTGGGCTATTGTGTTGGCAATTTATGCATTGGTGCTGTTGTTTTTGGGAATTTATAACCGTCGGGTGTTGCCTGATAATGCAGTACAACAATCTATGCAAACTGCTGCTCAAGTTTGGTACACGTTGAAAGATGTGATGATTAGTTTTTTCCAAAAAAAACATATTGGAGCAGGAATACTATTTATTGTGCTATACCGATTTGCGGAGGGGCAAGGAATTAAAATCATGCCATTATTTTTGAAGGCATCAATGGCGGAAGGGGGGTTAGGTTTAACCGAGTCTACTGTAGGATTGCTCACGGGCATATATGGCACGGTTGCTTTTGTACTGGGATCATTGGCAGCAGGCTATTTTGTTTCCAACAAGGGGTTAAATCGAGGCACTTTATTATTGCTTTGTGCATTTTTTAATCTTCCCTTTGCAGCTTATGCCTACTTAGCCATTACACAAGCAACTTCCCTATGGGTGATTGGAGCGGCCATTGCCATTGAGCATTTTGGGTACGGATTTGGGTTTATTGGAATTATCATCTTTATTATGCAGCAAATTGCACCAGGTAAATATCAAATGGCGCATTATGCATTTGGAAGTGCTATTACTTATTTTGGTTATACTATTGCTTCAATGATCAGTGGTGCTATCAGTGATTATTTAGGCTATGCTCAATTTTTTATTTGGGTATTGGTGTCAACGCTACCTGCCTTTTTGGTAAGTTGGTTGGTGCCGCTCAAAGAAAAAGAAATAGAACCAGGAACTTAATTTAAATTGTTTGCATGTTAATTACCGGTACATTTTTGGACGAGATTAGTCATGATATACCTCACCAGAACTGGGGTCCGCTTGAATGGGAAAGGGATTTTGTGCATATGAAAAATGCAGGTATTGACACTGTCATTCTCATCCGAAGCGGCTACCGTTCTTTTCTCACTTATCCTTCGCTTTATTTATTGAAGCACCGTGGTTGCTATGAACCTCCCATAGATTTGGTGGAACTATTTTGTACGCTTGCTGATCGGTACCATATGAAATTTTATTTTGGGCTTTATGATAGCGGCCATTATTGGGATACGGGTGACATGAAAGAGGAGATAGAACTTAATCGTTTTGTTATTGATGAGGTGTGGTCTCGGTATGGACATCATGCCTCATTTCAGGGCTGGTATCTCAGTATGGAGATTAGTCGTAAAACCAAGGGTGCCATAGAGGCTTTTCATACACTGGGAAAATTGTGTAAGGATGTAAGCGGGGGGCTTCCCACTTTTATTTCGCCCTGGATTGACGGTAAAAAAGCCGTATTGGCAGCTTCTGGGCAATTATCAAAGGCTGATGCAGTATCCTTACAAGCGCATGAACAAGAGTGGAATGAAATTTTCCAAGGCATACAAGGTGCTGTAGATGCAGTAGCGTTTCAGGATGGACATATCGGCTACCACGAATTGGAAGATTTTTTTACTATTAATAAAAAGCTAGCCAATCGATATGGAATGCAATGTTGGACAAATGCCGAATCTTTTGATCGGGATATGCCTATCAAGTTTTTGCCTATTAAGTTTGAAAAATTAAAACTAAAGTTAGCCGCAGCGGCTCGCGCAGGATATGATAAAGCAATCACATTCGAGTTTTCTCATTTTATGAGCCCCCAGTCCATGTATGGAGCGGCACACCATTTATACAATCGATACCAAGAATATCGAAAAACAATCACTACCTAAAACTTAGTTGATTTGAAACTTTTATTACCAGGTATATTTCTTTTTATTATTGTTAGTTGTACTGCTGTTTTATCGATAGCGCAAACACCCACCGCTGAAACTATAAAAGGCACTTGGGTCACCAATGTGGCTAGTAAAGCTTTAAACTCTAGAGAGAATATAAAACAAACCGTTTCGCAAGCAAAACAAGCGGGGCTGAACACTTTATTTGTAGTGGTATGGAATGGGGGTTACTCTCTTTTCCCAAGTACTATTCAGGAGCAGTACATAGGCATCAGTCAACATCCAGCTTTTAAAGGTAGAGATCCCTTGCGTGAGATTATTGAGGAGGGGCATCAAGCTGGTTTGAAAATTCATGCATGGTTTGAGTTTGGATTCTCATACGCCTATAGAGATACTAATTCTGTTTGGCTACAGCGCTATCCTGATTGGTGTGGTAGAAATGTAAAAGGAGAGTTATTGCAAAAAAATGGATTTTATTGGTGGAATGCTTTGCACCCTGGTCCGCAGCAATTTTTAGCATCATTAATTCTAGAAGTAGTTAGAAACTATGATATTGATGGCATTCAAGGTGATGACCGTTTACCTGCCATGCCAGCTGAGGGCGGTTATGATACTTACACGCGTAAGTTATATCAGCAAGCATTTGATGGGTCTGCCGTGCCAGCTAATCCTAAAGAAAAGACTTTTATACAATGGAAGGCTGACCAGCTATCGAACTACGCTGCAAAAATTTATCAATCTGTTAAAAAGGTAAAGCCTGCATGCATAGTTTCATGGGCACCTAGTATCTATCCTTGGAGTCTTGAGGAGTATTTGCAAGATTGGCCTAAATGGCTCATGGGGAATCATGCGGATCTTGTTATTCCACAACTTTATCGATATAATTTTGAAGCATATAGTACCATAATAAAGCAATTGCGAAGTCAGATCCCAGACACACTTCTTCACAAAATTGTTCCAGGAATACTTACTTCATTAGGTGATGGCTATCAGGCAGACCTGCAACTTATGCAGAAGATGGTGCAGCTGAATCGCTCGCTTGGTTTTAATGGCGAAGTATTTTTTTATTTTGAAACCCTAAATCGAATCCCTTTTTCTTTGTATAAAGATTGAACTCTATGAAAAAAATTCTGCTTTTTGTTCCCTTCTTAATTTTGCTAGCGAGTGGGGCTTGCTCTAAATCAAAATCTGGTGGAGGTAGTACACCCACGCCAACTCCTACACCTATTACGCCATTGATCACGTTAGCTCCTGGGTGGAAATATTCCGCAACACTCTCCTTGAATTTTCCATCGGGTATCCAAGCATTTACTTTTGATACAATTTTTAACGGACGAACTGTTAAAGCATTTTGTGTGGCACTTGATTACTCCTCAGGGCGTTTTGAGTTCAAGCCTGTACAGTCTTCCACTTTACGGACTCCCAGTCAATTTGCTGCTGCAGAAACTGGATTAGTTTATGTAGCCATTAATGGAGGCTATTATGGAGGCACGCAATCATATAGTTTGGTGAAATACAATAACGTTGTTAGTTCGCCCAATATTAAAGCCGTTACAAGGACCTATAATGGCTCATCTACCTCTTATTATCCTACTCGTGCTGCATTGGGTATTACGCCAACAGGGGCTCCCACCACTGCATGGATCTATTCTGTTGGAGCTGGTAATGATTTAATATATCAATACACTTCACCAAGCCCTAACGCCGAGGGAACAGCACCGCAGCCACAACCTACCGAAACGTTTCCAGCTGGGGGATCTGTATGGAATGTTGTTGCTGCTATTGGTGGTTCTCCGCTTTTATTGCAAGCTGGTTCCGTCAGGATCAGCGATGTGGAGGAGTTAATAAATATCAATAATACAACCTCCAGACCTCGTACGGCAATCGGATATACTGCTGCTGGTCGGTTAGTATTACTAGCTGTAGAGGGGGATAATGCTACTGCTGGTTATCCGGGAATTAATTTAGCCGACCTTGCCAACTTATTAAAATCTATTGGATGTACAGATGCTATTAATCTTGATGGGGGAGGCTCTACGGCTATGGTAATCGGAAATAGACTTACTGTTAGACCCGGAGACAATGGAGTGGAACGCCCTGTTATTAGTGCCTTATTAATAAAGCAGCGTTAGTTACTTTTTCTTTTTTGTCAAGGTAAGCCGTAGCTGTGCAGCTTGTTGGTAGAAAAGATTTTGTTTGATTTCCAGACTATTGATGAATGGATTGTCTTCTAGTTTGCCCATCACCTGTTCCATTTCACGCTCATTGTTGTATAACATTTTTCGAAATGGGTTTTGATAATCTTTAGCCCTGGATTTTTTTATTTGCTGCATAGTCCACGCCTGTGTTTCCTCTGCTTCTGCTAATAGGGAGAGCATCTTGTTCCGACTCAACCGGTTGGCACTGGTGTTTGTAATTAGCAGTAACACTGCTAACGCATGTTCCATTTTATCTATAGGGTATCGCTCACTTTGCTGATGATACCAATCATGAATTTGATCCCAGCTATTAATTTTACCTGCACAGATATTTTTCTTTAACTGATCAAGGGCTTGTTCACGTAGTAGTTGACCGCCTACATTAATCCAAGCTGCGGGTTGCTGTTTTATCTTTTGACAACGAATTTTTAGGTATTGCATCCAATCAGTCCCATTAGGAGTTAAGCGAAATAACTCTTTGATGCAGTAGTAACGAATTAACCGATGGTAATTACGATAAGCTGCATTCACTTTGGTCAATCGAACAGATCTACGGCTATTCTCAGCTTCTTTCAGCAAAATAGTCAGTTGCGCTACTGTTTCAGGATCATTTTGTAACAAGGTATTACCAATCGCTTCTGTAGATTGGTTACTTTTTTTTCGATTCTTTTTTATATAAGCCTCACCCGTGCTGGATGCTAAAATGGAGAGGGCTTCAATCATTTCATTAATTGTATCTGGTGCGAGGTAATCAAACTCCAAGTAGATTCTTTTATCAGTTCTTCCATCGCGTGCTTCATATTTTTCACTGTTACGTGCCAGCGCATATAAGTTATACTCAAACCAATACCCTGGCATTATTACCAGCTCATTATTATCTGTGCTGTTACTAATCAATGAGAAGGGAAGTCTGTTATTGATTTCAGCTTGAAAATCTCCCTTAGCAAGTATGCTAAAAGAGGCAAAATAGGAGTTATGTTTTAAGCTAACACACAAACCCGGCCAAAAACCGCGTGCAGCAACTAATTCCCCATCGGCTGCACGTGAATTGTGATTAGAGCCTATAGTTGCTCCAGCAGCCAAGTTGCTTTGACCTTGAATTACTGCTGCGCAAAGAAATGAGTTATTGTGATGTTGCTCATGTCCAGGGAAAAGCAGGGAGTTCAATACCTCGCAACAGGAGATAGTAGAATTGTCTCCTAAGTAGGAATTAATCAAACGGGCTCCATACTTCAATTGGGAGTTTGTGCCCATAACAAATCGTACTGCTTTCACGCCATAAAAAATGCGACATCCATAACCCACAATACCATTGACTAATTCACAACCTTCTCCAATTTGTGTAGTTGCCTCAGGTGAGGAAAGAATCGTGATATTCTTTAGTTTGTTGGCACCCTTGATGTAGGCATCGGTTCCTATCCAAGCATCTTTAATAATTTCACAGTTTTTAATAACTGTACGGTCGCCTATTTTTCCATAGTAACCTCTTTTTCGATCAAATTTATCATCAGTAAACTCTTGAAGTTTTTCTAGGAGCTTGGGATTATCTCTATATTTTGACCAAATCCACGCATCTCCTGGAAGCATACCATTAAAGGGAAGTACTTTTCTTCCCCCGTTTTCATTTGCTAACTCCATCCATATTCTGACGGCGGGGTCTTCGCCAATTTTTACCACTCCATTTCCAAACTTTGCATGATCAGTACTGGATAGTTCCTGAATGTTGACAAGCAGTACGTCATTTCCTGTAATAATGTGACTCATGAAACTAATCTGGTCAATCACAACATTGTCTCCGATATCACAACTGATAATGGTACTGTTATAAATACCCACAGGCATTCTTAAGTTGTTGAACTCATGAAATAGTGCCTCTAGCTTACCGATTCTGATTTTTCCAAAAAAACTGCAACGTTTAACAAGTTTAGGATCAAATGTTGGAGCCACCTCAATATTGTTCCAATCATCAGCGCTATTATCATTCCGAAGAAGGGTCTGTATTTCTTTTGCCGTCAATTTGCGGTAGGGTGTCTTAGATCGATGTTGTCTGTTTCGTAAATAATATTCATCCTTCCCTTTGGGAATAAAAGCGGGGTCAATAAATCCAAACCCCAGTGAGGAAAGAGGTTGTTTATTAATTTTATTCATAGGGGTGATTTAAAAATTTACTCCACCGTTACAGACTTAGCCAGGTTACGAGGTTTATCTACATCGCATCCTCTTTCTATCCCTATATAATAAGCTAGTAGTTGTAAGGGAACCACCGTCAATAAAGGAGCGAGCATTTCATCACAAGCCGGCACTGTCATAACGGACTCACTTAGGGATGTAGCCATTTCATCTCCTTCAGTGATTACTGCAATAACTTTTCCTTTCCTTGCTTTAATTTCTTGCATATTACTAATTACCTTTTCATGATAACCATCCCTGGTGGCTACAAACACCACTGGAAGCTGGTCATCTACTAAGGCTATGGGACCATGTTTCATTTCAGCTGCTGGATAGCCCTCTGCATGGATATAGGATATCTCCTTTAACTTGAGTGCGCCTTCAAGTGCTACCGGAAAGTTAAAGCCTCTGCCAAGATATAAGAAGTCTCGGGCTGCAGCATACTTCTTTGCTATGGATTGAATGGCAGTGGTGTCATTTAGTAGTTGCTGTACTTTTCCAGGGATCTCTTCCAGTTCATTCAACAAGTAATTGATTTTTTCAGTAGGCATGGTTCCTTTTAGTTGCGCAATTTTTAGGGCAATCATACTTAGCACCGCTAATTGTGCAGTAAAGGCTTTGGTAGAAGCGACTCCAATTTCAGGACCTGCATGTGTATACGCTCCCGCATGACTGATGCGTGCAATCGAGGATCCTACTACGTTTACTACTCCAAGAATAATTGCACCCTTTGACTTAGCGTTTTCTATGGCCACTAACGTATCAGCAGTCTCACCACTTTGTGAAATAGCAATAATAACATCACCTGGAGTGATGACGGGGTTTCTATAACGAAATTCTGATGCATATTCAACTTCTACATTAATGCGGCAACACTCTTCAAAAAAGTATTCTGCTGTCAAACCGGCATGCCAACTGGTACCACATGCAACCATGATGATTCGATTTGCATAGCAGATCTCTTTGGCATATTGCTCAATGCCACTAAGTGTAATTTTATTTTTTTGTGCATCTAAGCGGCCACGCAAACAATCATAAATTGTCTGCGGTTGTTCAAAAATCTCCTTTAGCATGAAATGATCAAAACCTTCCTTTTCAATAGCAGCTAATTCAATATCTAGCTTTTGTACATAGGGGGTTACTATTTCGTTACCCAAGTTTTTTAAGATAAGTTCATCTGGACTAATAATGGCTAGCTCATAGTCGTTTACATAAACTACCTCTTTAGTGTATTCAAGCATAGGAGAAGCGTCTGAACCTAAAAAGTGCTCTCCTTTTCCTACACCTATTACCAGCGGGCTCCCTTTTCGAGCTGCTAGAATTGTATCGGGGGCGTCTTGTTCGATCAGTAGAATCACATAGGCGCCAGTTACACGTTTTAATGCAATACGAACTGCCTCCTCTAACGAACAGTGATTATTTTCTTTTATTTCATCTATAAAATTGAGTAATACTTCAGTGTCAGTATCGCTGTTGAAGTGGTATCCTTTTTGAAGTAGTTCTTGTTTTAATTGACTATAGTTTTCAATAATTCCGTTGTGAATCATAGCCAATTTTCCACTTGCTGAACGATGTGGATGCGCATTTTTGTCGCTTGGTTCTCCATGTGTAGCCCAACGTGTGTGACCGATGCCAGTTTTACCTGCAATGTCTTTTCCTACTACATGCTCCTCCAGGTCTGCTACTTTCCCCATCTTTTTATAAACATGTAGCCCCTTATTGTGCAAGGCAATTCCTGCACTATCATATCCTCGGTATTCAAGTCTTTTTAATCCTTTAATGACAACTGGAAACGCGTCACGATAACCGGTATAGCCAACAATTCCACACATATACAATTGTTTATTGGCTCAAATATATAGGGAGACTCAATACGTTGTACGAATTGGTGGTCTTTTATAAGATAACCCCTATTTATAAAAAAAATTAAAAAGTAAGATCAGAGTAGAATATCTCTGAGTAAAAGATAAGCGGTTCCAAAATAAATAAGCAAGCCTGTTACATCAACAAGTGTTGCAATGAATGGAGTGGAAGAAGCCGCAGGATCTGCTCCTAATCTTTTTAGAAGCAGGGGGAGCATGGATCCCATTAATGTTCCCCATAGCACTACACCAATTAAGGCCATTCCAATGGCTAAGCCAACTTGGTAGTAGTGCTCACCAAAGAGCGAAAGAAACTGATGGCCACCAACTACAATCCCAAATCCAATTAATCCTAGCGTAAGACCCATGAAGAGACCTGACTGTATTTCTCTTCGAGCAATTCTCCACCAATCCTTTACGGTTATTTCTCCCAGCGCCATTGCTTGAATAATTAGTGTTGCAGCTTGTGAACCGCTATTCCCGCCGCTAGAAATGATGAGCGGTATAAATGTGGACAACACTAACACATGTTCCAATGTTTTTTGAAACCCAGACATAGCTGCTATAGTTAGCGTTTCACCAATAAAAAGTATCAATAACCAAATAATTCTTTTCTTGTATAATTTAAAGAGGGGGATATCTAAATAAGGTTCTTCCAGTGCTTCTGTACCTCCCATTTTTTGCATGTCTTCACTAAACTCTTCTCCTGCCACCCAAAGTATATCATCGATAGTAACGATGCCTAATAGTTTATTGCTTTGGCTTACTACGGGCAATGCCACTCTATTATTCATCTTAAATGTTTCACTGGCAGTCTCCTGGTCATCTTCTGGGTGAAGGGCAATAAACCTGCCATCAATAATCTCCTCAACTTTTTTGTGGGGAGCGCTTAAAATAATGTCACTGATGCGAATGTCATCTATGAGTTCGCCCATTTCGTTAATAACATAGATTACGTTAATGGTCTCACTATCTTTTCCATACTTGCGTATAGTAGTGAATACTTCTTCTACCGTATTACTGGCATATACATATACATAGTCCGGTGTCATCAAACGTCCGATACTATTTTCGGGATATCCCAAAAGAGAGAGGGTTACTTTTCTTTCTTCTGGTTCTAACAATTTGATTAATTCTCTTACCACATTGCTTGGCAATTCTTCTAAAAAGTCAGTTCGGTCATCCGCTGGGAGTTCATTTAGTAAGAGCGCAGTAGTATTGGCTGGTAATTTTTTGATAATACTCTTTTGGCTAGAGAGATCTAGAATTTTAAACACACTGGCAGCTCGGTGGGTAGACATGCTGGCAATAATCGTTGTGTCTTCCTCAGGGTATCGCTCTACTATTTCCGCAACTTCACTGATGTTTTGATCATCCAGGAAAGCATGCAGCTTTGCTATATCTTTTTCAGCCAGCATTGTTTCAAATGCTGCTGCTAATACGGCTTGTGTTTCCTCCATAGACATTAGTGCAAAAGTACAAAGGAAAATGCGTACTTCGTGGTTAACAAATAGGCTATGCAACTGCCCTGTCTTTTTATTGCTCCCTCAGCTAAACATGGAAGAGGTGTCTATACAAACGAAATGCTCGAGGCCGGAACCACCATTGAAATATCTCCAGTAATTGTTCTAGCGAATACAGATCGCTTATTGGTTGATAAAACGCGTTTGCATGATTACATTTTTGAATGGGGAGAAGATCGTTCCCAAGTATCCGTAGGACTTGGTTACTTATCTATTTATAATCATGCTTGCCCGAGTAATTGCATTTATGAGATGGATTTTTCAGCGGAATTGATGCGCATAGTCACCGTCACTTCAATTCAAAAAGGGGAGGAGCTCTTTATTAATTACCATGGAGATTTTGACAATCCCTCTCCTTTGTGGTTTCCGATAGAGCAGCAATGATTCTTTTAGTAATTGATTTGCATAAAAAAACCCCGCTGGTAGGCGGGGTTTGTATTCGGTCTTCTAGATTAGAATTTAATTTGTGCTCTTAACTCACCATTTGGAAATGCAGCGGTGCGAATACTAACATAGTAAAAGCCGTTTAGCAAATTCTCCTCTGTGATAAGTACGCCATCAACAAACAAACGGCCACTGTATGTTCCGCAACTAGTATTAGATACGGTTGCGCATCTAGTGATTCCTGATAAGGTAAAAAGCTGAATGGGGTTGGCAGGAAACCCAGCCGGTGCCATTCCATGAATAGACATGCCAGGGATTGGAGAAGTAGCAACAGGGCCGCTTAATCCGGACCAACGAATGGTGTAGGATAATAATTTAGTGGCTGTATTGTAATGAATGTCCATAGCACCCAAGGCAGGCGAAGGACTTGGAGGGAAATTTTGAGCTCCTGTAAGAGGAACATCTACGCGACTATACTCTTTTCTAACAAAAAGATCGTCATCACGATCGCAGGCTTCTAAGGAAAGTAAAAGGGTAGCCGCAACTAAAAAACGAGCAGTAGTTTGGAACAGTTTCATTGAAACAGATTTTAGTAAAAGTAATACAATTTTTTGATTGACCCCATTTTTGGGAGTTTGGTTCGTGGGTTGGGGAAAACTAGCCTATTTTCTTTTTAAGAGCCTGTAGTTTTAAAAGGGCATCAAAGGGGGTTAGGTGCTCAATATCAATTTCTTCAAGCTCTTTTTTTATTTCCAAAAGGGCAGCGTTTTCACCTCCAAAAATGGATAATTGTAGTTGCGAGGGAGTGCTTTTATTGGGTGGTTTTTGGGGCTTTGGGCCAGTTGAAGAGGTCCCCGCTTCTAGCGCTATCAGTTTTTTTGCAGCTTTTTCTAATAGGGAGGCCGGCATCCCCGCCATTCGCGCTACATGTAGGCCAAAGCTGTGTAAGGAGCCTCCAGGTGAAAGTTTACGTAAAAATATCACCCTATTCCCTGACTCCTGGTAGGTAATATGAAAGTTTTTGACCCTGGTAAACTGTTGCTCCAGCTCATTTAACTCGTGATAGTGGGTAGCAAAAAGTGTTTTTGGCTTTGCTGGAGACTCGTGTAAATAGGCTGCAATACTCCAGGCAATCGAAACGCCATCGTAAGTGGAGGTACCCCTGCCTATTTCGTCCAAAATAACTAGGCTTTTTTCACTTAAGTTGTTGATGATAGAGGCCGTTTCAGTCATCTCAACCATAAAAGTGGATTCTCCACCCGCTAAATTGTCTGCGGCACCTACACGGGTAAAAATTTTATCGGTGATTGGTATGCTTGCCTGTTTGGCTGGAACATAGTGCCCCATATGTGCCAGCAGGCAAATTAATGCTGTTTGCCGCAGCAAGGCAGATTTACCACTCATGTTAGGACCCGTCAAAATTAAAAGTTGTTCTGTGTTTGGATCCAACAATAAATCATTCCCGATGTATGTTTCTCCGGCTGGAAGAAATCTTTCAATTACTGGGTGACGCCCCTCTTCAATTTCTAATGATAGTCCTGTATGTATGACGGGTTTGCAATAATTGTATTGCAATGCGTTGCTGGCAAAACAACAAAGACAATCTACGTTTGCTATGGCATCTGCATTGACTTGTAAAGTCGATACAATCGGCTGAAGTCTTGTTATTAATTCTTCAAATATGGAAATTTCAAGGGTACGTATTCTATCTTCTGCACCCATGATTTTTTCTTCGTACTCTTTCAGTTCAGGTGTTATATAGCGCTCCGCATTAGTAAGCGTTTGTTTGCGTATCCAATCTTGTGGAACTTTTTCCTTGTGTGCATGGGTAACCTCCAGATAATAACCAAATACTGAATTGAAGCCAATTTTTAAGGAAGTAATTCCAGTTTGTAATGCTTCCCGTTCTTGAATGGATTGTAAAAACTGTTTTCCGCTGGTGGCAAGCGAACGAAGTTGATCTAACTCCGCATGTACACCCGATGCTATGGCTTCCCCCTTTTGAATGAGAGAGGGAGGATCATTAACCAACGTTTTTTCTATATCGAGTATGTTGTCTTCAAGCGGTGTAATTTGCTTGGCAATTTGCAAAAGCAAGGACGATGAAGTTTTATCAAGCTGAACTTTAATTTTCTTAAGCTTATGCAAATAGGCTGCCAATGCTCTCACTTCTCTTGGTCCGGTTTTTCGAAGGGATAGTCTTGCAGCAAGACGTTCCAAATCACCACATCCCTCCAGTGCTGCCTCCAATTCATTTCGAGTGACGGATTCTTTTACTAACCATTCTACTGCATCAAGTCTTGCTTGAATCTGCACGATTTCAATAGGCGGAAAAAGCATCCATCTCTTCAATCTTCTTCCTCCCATGGGTGTTTGTGTATGATCTAAGACGCTTAGTAAAGTAGGGTTGCCTTCCCGCGATGGTGTCAACAGTTCTAAATTTCTGATGGTAAAACGATCCATCCATAAGAATGATTGTCTATCGATGCGTTGCATACGAACTATATGCTGAAGGTGTGGGTGGTCAGTTTCTTTGAGGTAATGGAAAATGGCACCAGCAGCAATACAACCCAATGGAAGTTCCTCCACGCCAAATCCTTTCAGTGATTGTACCTGAAAATGCTTCAGTAATAAATCTCGTGTATATGTCTCGTCAAAAATCCATTCATCTAGCGCATACGTATATGTTTTCAGTCCTAGCTGCTCTTTGAGACGATGTTGATGTTGTCGCTGCACTACTAGCTCAGCAGTAGGCAATCCTTGAATAAGTTTATCTGCAAAATCACGGTCTCCTTCCGTGACATAAAGTTCTCCAGTGGAAATATCTAAAAAAGCAAGCCCCAATTTTTCTGCGGCACCAATGTGCAATCCCAATAAAAAATTATTGCTTCGTTGATCAAGTATTTTATCATTAGTAGTAGTGCCTGGTGTTAACATTTCGGTTACACCTCGTTTTACAATTCCTTTAGCTTGCTTGGGATCCTCTAGCTGATCACAAACGGCAACGCGATAACCAGCTTTGACAAGTTTGTGCAGGTAAGTGTCCAAGGAATGGTGTGGGAAGCCAGCCAGGGCAGCATCGGCAGCTGCTCCGTTATTTCTTTTGGTAAGCGTGATGCCAAGAATTTGTGAGGCAATTACCGCATCTTGACCAAAGGTTTCATAAAAATCTCCCACTCGAAATAATAAAATAGCATCCGGGTATTTTTGTTTGATAGCCCGATGTTGTTGCATCAATGGGGTGTCGTTAGAGGTACTTTTTGCCATACAAGTGGGTGAGGGGGACAAAAATAAGGAACCCTGCTTACCTTCGCCGCATGCGAAAATTACGCATGGACGAATTAGGCCGCAAAACGGCAGCCGAGGTAAAAGGGGCCAGTAAGATTCCTGTTATTGTGGTATTGGAGAATATCAGGAGTGCTTATAATGTGGGAAGTGTATTTAGGACAGCTGATGCCTTTTTGTTGGAGGGGGTTTATCTAGTAGGTTATACGGCCTTCCCCCCGCATAAGGAAATACATAAAACTGCATTAGGGGCGGAGGAGTCGGTAAGCTGGAAACATTTTAAGACTATGGCAGAAGCCATAGAGGCAATTCATCAGCTGGGGTATACGCTCATGGCAGCGGAACAAACTGATAGGAGTGTGGCCCTTCATCAATGGGAGGAGCCGGTTGGACCAGGATTGGCATTAGTGTTGGGAAATGAGGTAACAGGGGTTGAGCTAGAGACACTAAAAGCTTGTGAACAGGTTTTGGAAATCCCACAATTAGGAATGAAGCACTCCCTCAATATTGCTACAGCTGCTGGTGTCATGTTGTGGGAAATTGTAAGAAGAAAAATTATTAGTAACGGATGAAGCGAGGTGTTGTAAATTATTTTAAGCTGATTAAGTTTTCACATACAGTATTTGCTATGCCATTTGCTTTTATTGGTTTTTTTCTTGGGATACAGTCATTCCCCAATGAAGTAGTGTTAGAGACAACACGGTTACTTTTATTGGTAATTGGATGTATGGTTTTTGCAAGAAGTGCTGCCATGGCCTTTAACCGGTATCTGGATCGTTATTTTGATGCATTGAATCCTCGTACTGCGCAACGAGAAATCCCTGTAGGAGTTATTGCTCCACAACAAGCTTTATGGTTTATTGTTGCCATGTCAGTGTTATTTGTAAGTTGTGCCTGGATGATAAACTTGCTGTGTTTTTTTCTATCTCCCTTAGCCTTATTAATTATTTTAGGATATAGTTATACAAAGCGATTTACTCCATTCTGTCATATTGTATTGGGCGCCGGGCTATCATTAGCGCCTATCGGGGCTTATTTAGCCGTGACAAGCCAATTTGCACTAGTTCCTTTGTTATTCTCCTTTGCGGTATTAACATGGGTAAGCGGTTTTGACATTATTTATGCATTACAAGATGAAGCCTTTGATAAGAAACAACAACTAAAATCAATTCCCGTTTGGTTGGGGATCAAAAGAGCGTTGAATGTTTCAAGGGTGTTGCATACAATTAGTTTTATTTTGATAGGGTTAGCAGGATGGTACGGTCCATTTGGGGCATTATACTGGGTAGGGACTGTGATTTATGGAAGTTTACTTATCTATCAACAATGGCTTGTTAAACCAGATGACCTCAGTCGAGTTAATCTTGCATTTATGACTGTAAATGGGATCGCTTCAATAGTGTTTGCCATTTTTGTTATTTCAGATCTTTATTTTGTTGTGTAATGGGTAGAATAATGGCAATAGATGTGGGTGGAAAGCGAACCGGGATTGCAGTTACAGATCCTTTACAGATCATTGCCACTGGATTGGGAACCATCGAGGCGCACAGATTGATTGAGTATATTAAGAACTATCTAAAAGCGGAACAAATTGAACGGTTTGTAGTGGGATGGCCAACCAATTGGGACAACACGCCCACTCATGGAACACCTCATGCAGCTAAGGCTATTCAATTGCTTGAAAAGAATTTTCCTAGAATACCAGTTGAAAAAGTTGATGAGCGCTATACTTCTAAAATGGCTAAGGATGCCATTCTTGAAATGGGGCTAAAGAAAAAAGATCGTCGTGATAAAAAAATAGTTGACGAAGTGGCTGCCACCATCCTATTGCAGGAATACTTGCGTTCTGTTCAAGGATCGTAACTTTGCAGTATGATTCTGCCCATTATTGCATACGGAAATCCAGTTCTTAGAGAGGTAGCAAAACCTATCCAGCAAGGCCAATTAGACCTGACCACTTTTATCTCCTCTATGTGGGAGACTATGTATGCTAGCAGCGGCGTTGGACTAGCGGCTCCCCAAGTCAACCATTCCATTCGGCTGTTCACGGTGGATACATTACAGCTTATTAATTCAATGGACCAGGATGAAAGGGCTAAATACCCAGACGCGCCTGGCATCAAAGCGGTTTTTATTAATGCAACAATTCTAGACCAAGGTGGCCAACCTTGGGGTTATAGCGAGGGTTGCTTAAGTATACCAAAAATTCACGAAGAGGTTTTTCGTCCCGATACCATTCGTATGCGCTATACCACAGAACAATGGGAGATAAAAGAAGAAGTTTTTAACGGGATTACAGCGCGAGTAATTCAGCATGAATATGATCACCTCGAGGGCAAGTTATTTATTGATCACCTTGCGCCACTTAAGCGCAAACTGTTAAAAGGAAAGCTTACAGATATTACCAAGGGGAAGGTGGCGGTTGACTACAAGATGAAATTTTCAGTATGAGCCGTTTTTTTGCAGGTATCCTGCTTTTGTTTTTTGCATCGGCTCATGGCCAATCAATAAGTTCAGATAGTTTGGATGCAGTACGAATGCGACAACTCATTAATCTATCCGAGGTGGTGTTGCGTAGCAACCTTGATGTGGACAGATTTATTCAACAAGTAAAAGAGGATACTACTTTTTATAAGGCGTTTCGTAATCTCCGTGTGTTGGAATTTACGTCTAGTAACGACATTCTTTTACGAGATAAAAAAGCTGCACAGCTGGCTCGGATGATCAGTAAAACAAAACAAGTCCGCGAAGCGGGATGTAGAAGTACAACGGTATTGGAGGAGAGCGCACAGGGTAATTTTTACAAAAAAGATCGATCCTTTCGCTATTACACGGCTGCCTTGTATGCGTCACTTTTTTTTGCTTCCGGTAAAATTTGCGGGGAATCAAATATTGTGCGCGAGCGAAATTTCCAGGCTCGCTCTACAAAGGGAATGGCACGTCACCGAGAGCAATTAAAAATGTTGCTTTTTAATCCTGGAAAAAAAATTCCAGGGATACCCTTTATTGGTGACAAGGTTGATGTATTTAGTCCCGATCGAAGAGGACTGTACAATTACGCCATCGATCGAGCTATGTATCGGGGGGAGGATTGTTATTTATTTACTATAGAAGCTAAGTCAAACCTAACTGCTGGGCAACGAGATAAAATAGTAATAGACAATATGACTACTTGGTTTAGTGTGCGCACGGGGGAGGTGTTAGCCCGAAATTATGCCATGAGTTACCATGCAGGCTTTTATGATTTTAATGTACAGATTGAAGCGGAATTGATGCGTTACAAGAATTGGGTGGTACCCGCCGTACTTCGCTATGTTGGAAATTGGGATGTTCCATTTAAAGAAAGGGAGCGGGGTGTATTTACAGCCACCCTCTATGATTTTCGGTAGTTAATTATTTTTATAGGTAGCGGAGTAGCTACGCCATTTCTGAATTACTTCTTCAATATCTGCTGGAATAGGGCATTCAAAATCGATTGGTAGCCCTGTGGAGGGATGTACAAACCCAAGTGTACGTGCGTGTAAAGCCTGTCTTTGACAAATGCTAAAACAGTTATCTACAAATTGTTTATATCGTGCATACACAGTTCCCTTGACTATTTTATCCCCTCCATAAAAATCATCATTAAATAAGGGATGCCCCAGGTATTTCATGTGTACGCGTATTTGATGGGTTCGTCCTGTTTCCAATTTGCATCGAATCAAGGTTACATAGCCAAATCGTTCTAAAACTTCATAGTGCGTAATGGCTTCCTTTCCGTGTTCACCTTCAGGGTAGGCCTCAAAAAGTTTTCGAAATCGTAAATGCCTTCCCACGTGGGCGTGAATAGTTCCTTTGTTTTCCTGTATATCACCCCACACGAGCGCTATGTATTCGCGCTTGACTGTGTGATCAAAAAACTGTTTAGCTAATTGACGCATTGCCAGATCTGATTTTGCTAATACCAAAAGCCCACTGGTATTTTTGTCAATGCGGTGCACCATTCCAAAACGGGGTAATATCTCCTCTGATAGTCCGGGATTATGTTGTTGCAGGTACCAGGCTACACCATTTAATAAGGTTCCCGTATAATTACCACTTCCAGGGTGTACCACCATTCCCGCTGGTTTATTTATTATCATTATTTCTTTATCCTCATAGAATATGGACAATTCCATGGGTTCAGGGGAAATGGCAGTTTGTTCCGGACTGATATCTGAATAAATAACTATTTGATCGAGTGGTTTTATTTTATAATTGGCTTTTACAGGTTGACCATTGACTTGGACCATGCCCAGATTCATGGCTTGTTGTATTTTATTGCGGCTGGCACCCTCTATACGACTGGTTAGGAATTTATCAATACGAATGAGCTCTTGTCCTTTGTTTACTTGAAGCTGAAACCGTTCAAATAGCTCATCACTCAGGTCTTGAGGTTGTATGTGTGGCTCTTGATTCATTCTTGCAAAGGTAAAGCTTCAAGGTTTGTGGGTACCTTTGCAAGCAATGAGCAACAAAGTGCATTTTAAGGACCTGGGGCTTGCCGCATACCAACCCGTTTGGGATTTGCAAGAGCAATTGCTAAAAGAAAACGTAGAACGAAAGACTAAAGGAGAGCCGGCGGTTCATCACTTATTGTTTGTAGAGCATCCACCTGTTTATACCTTAGGAAAAAGTGGAAAGCGGGAGCATGTGTTGATTGGAGAGCAGGAGATGATGGAACGCCAGATTGATTTTTTTCAAACTAACAGAGGAGGTGATATTACCTACCATGGTCCTGGCCAGTTAGTCGGATATCCTATTCTTGATCTTGAGCAATTTTACACTGATATTGGCAGATACTTGCGTGAGCTGGAGGAAGTAATTATTCTAACACTTGCACATTATGGCCTTAAAGGGGAACGTTCAAAAGGTGAGACAGGCGTGTGGTTGGATCCACATATTATTGGAAAAGCTCGTAAAATTTGTGCTATGGGAGTACGTTGTAGCCGATGGATCACCATGCATGGATTTGCATTGAATGTAAGTAATGACCTTTCTTATTTTAATCATATTGTACCCTGTGGAATTCCAGATAAATCTGTGACATCCCTTCAAAATGAACTCCAGCAACCAGTGGAATTAGCTGCTGTAAAGGAAATTGTACAAGCTAAGTTTCAACAAGTATTTGGTGTTGCGTGGATCTAGGCAGCAGTAGCTTATTATCTGTCTAGAAATAATTTGTGTTTTTCAAGCAAGCGGTTATCCTCATAGAGCTCAAATAGAAACCATCCCCCATGCAAAAAATTAGTTTTATCCAGTTGGAAGCTGGGAGCAGGTAAGTTTTTTAGTTCAAATAAAAACTGTTTATCAATTTCAAAAAACTTAACTCGGTACCGAGAGAGTCTGGCTTTGTTTGGGACTTGCACTCGAATATTACCATCTGGGTGCGTATACACAAATAAAGAGGGGGCGTAGGCATTAGGTTCATCTTTTGTAATGACTGCTAAAGGAGTTTTGGCGGAATCGCCCAATCTTACATTATGTAATTTGTAAACAACCGGCTCTAGTCTTTTTACTACTGGTATGTCACTAGTAATTTGGTTACTAGTTGTAGTTGAATTTTCGGTGGGCGTGGACAACGCAGGAGTAGTTGCAGTTGGTAGTTGCGTCAGAGTGGTGACTTGTTCGGGGGCTTTATTTTTTTCAGCAAGTGCAGAAGGGGGATTTACAGGGGTGCTCTTGGTTAGCATAACTTCCTCATTCTTTTTTAGCATTACCTGATCGGGGTTGGAAGCAGGCTTAGCGGCGGGTACTGTTTCTACGTCAGCAGGACTTGGCTTTTTTGGTGTTGTGAAAAGGTACCGTCCATTTTCTAGCTGTATATAGAGTCGATAAAACATGTGATCGTTGATGGCTTTTGTATCTGCAAAGCCATTTTGTTTTGCAGTAGGGTCAGGCACTGTTAATATGCTCTTATAACCTCTGGTGCTGTCAAAAGAGCGCTGTATTGAAATTTGTGCGGTGTAAGGGTAATTGTTCACCCAACTAATTACGTATCGATTTTTGCCAATATCCTTTACACTGAATTGAGGTAAGGTGTCCTGCGCATTAGTTTGAAAGTTAATGCCGGGTAATAGCCATAGTAGCAGCAGTGAGGGATAAAATAGGCGTTTGGCAGTCATAGTGATACGTTTACAAATATACTATTCACAGTCCGGCGAGGGGGAAGCAAAGTTCCTCCTTTTTCAATGATTGATTACCTTGTAATCCACCACTATGAATTAGTAACAACCGGCTATTTTTTTTGAAATTGTCCGCTGCAGCTAGTTGCTCAGTGGCATAGAATAACTTAGCGGTATAAACTATGTCAGTTGGTATTTGAGTAGTTGCAAATAACTGGTTCATGTATTGTAATAAATTGGTAGGATGTTTTGCGTAACCACCCCATTCGAAACCTTCTATTAATTGGTAGGAACCTGTAGCGGTAGGAGCTAATTTTTTTATTGCTTTTTCTAATTCCAGTTTTCCTTTTAACACAGGAATGCCGATTAGTGGGGTTTTTTGTACCGAATGTGCCAGACCTGCTATCATTGTGCCTGTTCCTACTGCAGCTAGCACATGTGTAAAATCTTTTTCATTAAAAAAATTTGCAATGGTTGAAGCTCCATTGGCACCAAGCAGTCCAAATCCTCCCTCAGGGATTGTATAGGTTGTAAGTTGTTTGTTAACAGCATGTTTCTCTGCCGCATAGCATTCTCTGGTGAGAAAGCGTAATTCCATTCCAAAGGCAGCAGCTGTTTTTAATGTATGCGATAACTGTTCTGGTTTTTCCCCTCTCACAAAGCCAACTGATTCAAATCCCAGGTTTTTACAGGCAGCTGCAGCAGCTACTAAGTGATTTGACCAAGGGCCACCAAATGTGGCTACAACTTTTTTATTTTCTTTTTTTGCTTCTTCCAGATAAAATTGAAGTTTAAACCATTTATTTCCTGAGACAATCGGATCACATTTATCTAGTCTTAAGGCAAATGCTGTTATGTTCTTTTCCAAATAGACAGGTCTGATTACAGGGTCTATAGTGATAAGTTCAGCGTTATGAAACAGCATAGGGTGTTATCGAAAATACGTGTAATTTTGCCGCGCTAAACCTTTCTTATGAAACCAACCTTGGTGATTCTTGCAGCAGGTATGGCTTCCCGATACGGAAGCATGAAACAAGTGCAGTCTTTTGGTCCCGACGGTGAAACCATCATGGATTATTCAATTTATGATGCGATTCGTGCAGGTTTTGGAAAGGTGGTGTTTATTATTCGCGCCCAATATGCAGCACAGATTCAGTCCATATTTGAGCCAAAACTAAAAGGACGCATACAAACAGATTACGTTTTTCAGGAATTAGATTCATTTACAAATGGCTATGTATTTGCGCCGGAGCGTTCCAAGCCCTGGGGTACAGCTCACGCCGTGCTTTGCGTAAGAGAGGTGGTGAAAGAGCCTTTTGCCGTTATAAACGCAGATGATTTTTATGGACGAAATGCATTCGAGCAAGCCGTTAGTTTTTTACAAACTAATTGTAACAGCCACACATTTGGTATTATTGGTTACGATCTGACTGCTACACTTTCTGAACATGGGACTGTTAATAGAGGGGTATGTCAGTTAAATAACCAAGGAGATTTGGCAAGTGTTACTGAGCGAATCAATATTGCTCGTATAAATGGAATAGTTACTTGTGGTGATGGATTATCTCCCCAACAGTTAGCGGAGGACACCAAAGTGTCTATGAATTTCTGGTGTTTTGATCCCGCTTTTTTTGAAATGACAGCAAATCAGTTTGCTACTTTTTTACAACAAGCCGGCCATGAGTTAAAGTCCGAGTTTTTTATACCGCTGGTAGCCGATCAATTTATTCAACAAGGGGGAAAAGTAAAAGTGGTTCCTACCCATTCATCTTGGTTTGGGGTCACTTATAAAGAGGACGCCCCCTTTGTACAACAGAGTCTTCAGCAATTGATCCAGGCTGGGGAGTATCCCGCCAAGCTTTGGATCTAATTTACCTTGACCATGTAAACAAAGTCTTGCACTTTTCGTACTTGTTCAGTGCGGTCTAAGCCATTTAATAATGATCGGGATGGGATGCGAATGCTAGGGCTGTTATCCTGTTTTTTCAGGGTTTCAATAACATCAAAAATGTATTTGCTTTGAACAGCAAAAGCAAATCCTTGTGTGTTAGTTTGACGGCCATTCAAAATACCAATAACTTCTCCCTTACGATTTAATATGGGACTTCCACTGTTACCTCTATTAGCATTTATCTCTATTTGACAGCTTAGGGTATCACCATTGAAACCGGTCTTGGCACTTAAATAGCCCTGACTATATACTACTTCATTGCGGGGGTAACCTAATGTAAAAATTGGCTCTGCTAATTTTGCGGTTTGTTTACTAAGTCCGTAGGGAAGACTGATATACGGTTTAAAATTTGGGTCATCTATTTTTAAAATTGCAATATCTCTTTCTCTGTCTTGAAACACTACTTTAACCAGGTATTCTCCCCGGTTATTTTGAATTGCAATTTGCTGTGCATCTTCTACTACGTGTGCATTGGTGATCAAATAGCCTTTGGCATCAATTATAAACCCGGTACCTCCGGTAGTAAATGGTATGTCTTGCGGAACAGCGGTGGCTTTATTTTTTATTCGATCTATCTCTTTTGCTTGTTTTCTTGTTTTGTCCTCTAATTGGCTAAATTTTTTGTTGAGTTCCTCAAATTGTGAGCGAGGGGAGGCTGGCGCAATAATCCAAACCAATGATGAAATCACCAGTGTGGTAACAACTGCTATGGAGGCGGCAATGGCACTAACGCGCTTATATCGATTCCAGAGGTAAATCACTTTTGCTTTGCCTTGCAAACGAGCGGAATTAATTTGTCCTTTCTCAGCTAAGTCAACATGAATTTCTTTCAGTGCAGATTTAAAGCATTTCCATTCTCCAAAACGATTCATTTGTTGCAGGAAAAAAGTATGTTCAACAACAAGTTGGTCAACTTCTGTGTTGGATTTACGCAGTTGCTCAAAATGCATGCGTTCGTCCGGGTGCATTTCGCCTTTAATATATCTTTCTACCGCATCCAATAACCGCAAATCATCCATGTGAGGTTCCATTTTTATATTCCGAAAAGAAAAGTTTTTTTAACCGTATCAGACACTTGTACTTCTGGTTTTTAGCATTATCAGCATTGGTGTAACCAAATTGAAGTGCAATGTCCTGCATGTTCATCTTTCTCAAATAATACGCTTCCAACAAACTTTTACAAGGCTCACCCAGTCGTTGAATAGCCTGACTCATCAATTCAAATTCAGCATCTCTTTTCTCATGCGTTGCGATCTCCTCCTCCACTGGAATGGTGGTATTGGGATCAATCTCCTGTGATAAAAGTCGATTATTTTGTTGTAATCGCTTCAACCACAATCTTTTACTCACAGAATAGAGGTAGGTCTTAAGTTGGCAATTCAGCTCAAAAGACCCCATTCTAACCTTTTCATAAAGCACAACCATGGCTTCCTGAAAAATATCTTGAGCATCTTCTGAAGAGCCATTGTTATTGACAATCAGCGACTGAATCATATTGAAGTGATCTTTGTAAATCCCCTCAATAACCTTTCGATCACCTGCCGCAAGCCCCTTTAAAAGTCCAACCTCCTGGAGTTCGCTATCCACTATCCTCTTAGTTTAATACAGATTTTTAAAAATAGTAACCCGAACTGGTTTCTAAAAAAAAATAATTGTCAATGGGTTACCTTTTGCCAAAAAGTGTATAAATTCGCGAAATATTTCACAAAACAAAAAAACAAAAGCAATGAAAAAGTTTTTTGCAATTGCCTTCATCGCAGCTACTTTGGTAGCTTGTAATGGTGGTGGCGAAGCTACTCCTGCTGCTGACACAACTGCTGCTGCTGTTGACACAACTGCTGCTGCTGCTGTTGACACAACTGCTGCTGCTGATACAACAGCTCCTGCTGCTGAACCAGCTAAGTAATTCAAGTGCAAGTAATTGCCGAAGGCCGTTCCCCCGGGAACGGCTTTCTTTTTTCATTTAAATTTATCCATGCACACTTTTCAAGCGCTAGGACTGAGCGCCCCTCTTTTACAGTCCATTGAAAAACTTGGGTTTACAGAACCCACTCCCATCCAGCAAAAGGCGATCCCAATTTTATTACAAGGAACCCGTGATTTTATAGGTTTAGCTCAGACTGGCACCGGTAAAACGGCTGCCTTTGGTCTTCCATTACTCGATTTATTGGATAGGTCTCGTTCCAATCCGCAGGCGTTAATTATTTGCCCCACGCGCGAACTTTGCTTGCAGATTACTTCAGATATAAAAAAATTCCAGGGTATCACCGGACAGGTTTTGGTAACTCCAGTTTATGGGGGAGCTTCCATCGGTGCCCAAGTCAAAGACTTAAAAAGAGGTACCCACGTAGTGGTAGCTACACCTGGAAGATTGATTGATCTTATTGAAAGAAAAGCAATTCGTCTTGATCAAATCGAGTATGTAGTATTAGATGAAGCTGACGAAATGCTCAACATGGGATTTCAGGAGGACATCGAATTTATCCTTCAAAATACACCCAAAAGAGAAAGTACGTGGTTGTTTAGTGCCACCATGCCCAGTGAAATCAGACAGGTTAGTAAGCGCTACATGCGCGAGCCAACCGAAGTCACCATTGGAAAAATGAATGCGGCTAATACCAATATTGATCATCAATATTATCAATGCCAGCATCCGTACAGGTATGAAGTACTGAAGCGAATAATCGATTTTAATCCAGAAATCTTTGGTATTGTTTTTGCCCGAACCAAAGCAGATGCGCAAGAGATTGCAGAGAAACTTACCCGTGAGGGATATGATATAGACGCTATCCATGGGGATCTTACGCAAGCACAACGTGACCGTGTTATGGGAGCTTTCAGAACTAGAAACATCCGATTGCTGGTGGCAACAGATGTAGCAGCTCGAGGTATAGATGTTCAAGGCATCACCCATGTAATCAACTATGAATTGCCTGATGATACTGAGGTTTACACACACCGTAGCGGTAGAACAGGACGTGCTGGTAAGAGTGGCTTGTGCGTGTCAATTGTTACACCCAGAGAGGCATATCGGTTGAAACATATTGAGAAATTAATTCAAACGCGTTTCCATCGCATGGATATACCTAGTGGAAAAGATGTTTGTCGGAAACAGTTTTTCCATTTTACTGATCGGTTACTAAAGGCCGATATTAGTCATGGAGAATACGAAACCTATATTCCCATGCTTGCAGAAAAATTTTCTGCAGTGAGCAAAGAGGAAATCCTACAGCGAGTGGCTGCATTAGAGTTTGATCGCTTTCTTCGTTACTATGAGAATGCTGCTGATTTAAACTTGAGACAACAGCCAACTGATAGTAGAGCGGGGAAAAAAAGAAAGCAAGAGCAAGGTGCCACTGTTCAAGGGGATGCTTCCTATCAACGGTTGTTTATCAATTTGGGTACTAAAGATGGCTTCTATAAAGCCAGTTTTCTTCAGTTTTTGTTAGATATGAGTGAACAACGAAAAGAGGTGCTTGGTAAAATTGATTTGCGTGAAATGAATAGCTGGGTAGAAGTTGATTCCAGAGTAGCTGGGAGATTTATAAAGGCTATTGATGGAAAAAACTTCAAGGGTCGTCGTATACGAATGAACGATGCCAATTCCGGTGGCAGAGGTGACACTCGTAGAGGGTAAGCCATCACGCAACTCATTTTATATTCTATCTTTATATCCTCTCTATTGTAAAGATGAATTTGACTTCCAACCTGGAAAATGTATTAAGCAAGAAGCCACTTATCATTAGTGGTCCCTGTAGCGCAGAAACTAGAGAACAGTTACTGGAAACTGCTGTTCAATTAAAAGAAACTGGGCAGGTGGATATTTTGCGGGCTGGAATTTGGAAACCACGCACCAAGCCTGGTATGTTTGAGGGGGTTGGTAGCAAGGGGCTTCCCTGGCTACAAGAAGCCTCTCAACTTACTGGATTGCCAACAACTGTGGAAGTGGCAACCGCTAATCAAGTGGAGGAGGCATTACGCTACCAAGTTTCTATGGTTTGGATTGGAGCCCGAACCACCGTGAATCCCTTTAGTGTACAAGAGGTGGCTGATGCTTTACAAGGAGTAGACATACCCGTACTCATAAAAAATCCAATTAATCCCGACCTGGAGTTATGGAGTGGTGCCGTAGAGCGTATCAGTCGTGCGGGTGTTAGCACAATTGGCCTCATTCATCGCGGGTTTAGCACTTTTGGTGAAACAGGATACAGAAACGCTCCCCTTTGGCATTTGGCTGTGGAGATGAAACTCAGACATCCTTCTTTACTTTTTATTACTGATCCTTCACATATATGCGGTAGACGTGATATCATTCCCGAAGTGATACAACGTGCAATAGATTTGGATAGTGATGGATTAATGATAGAGAGTCATCGTGATCCGGCTAATGCTTGGAGTGATGCTGCACAACAGGTAACACCTGCAGCGCTTTCAGCAATGTTATTACAGATTATTTGGAGAAGGGAAAACATAAATTCCCCAGACTATCAAGAGGCACTAGACACGCTACGTCAAGAAATCAATCAATATGATGAGGAGCTGTTGCAATTGCTTTCTCGTAGAATGAAGGTGGCGGAAAAAATTGCGCAGTATAAAAAAGAAAATCAAATTACTATCCTCCAGCCCGGACGTTGGCAGGAAATCACACGTCGCGTGCTTCAAAAGTCGAGTGAGCTAGGACTAAGTCAACAATTTCTGACACAGTTTTTGGATGCTATTCACATGGAGAGTATTGCGCATCAAAAACAGGTACTGGATGCTACAAAAAAGTAATACGATGAAACAGAAGAAAATTCGAATTGCTGCAGCTACTACTACTTGTTACTTTGCTTGTCAATTTTCTCATTTGAGAAAAGTTATTCCAATAGATCGTACTATAATTATCACGGATCAACATGTTTTTAAATCACATGCTTCAAAATTTAGGGGGTGGAACACAATTATTTTAAAAGCGGGAGAAGCCTATAAAATTCAACCAACTGTCGATGCGGTAATCCAGCAATTGGTCAACATGAAGGCGGATCGTCACACTTGGTTGGTTGGCGTAGGGGGTGGGGTGATCACTGACTTGACAGGATACATCGGTTCCATTTATATGAGAGGGGTTAATGTAGGGTTTGTGCCTACCACCTTATTAGCAATGGTTGATGCAGCTATTGGAGGAAAAAATGGAGTTGACCATGGGGTAATTAAAAATTTAGTGGGTACCATTCGACAGCCCTCTTTTCTTTTATATGACACAAGCTTTTTAAAGACGCTACCGGATAGTGAGTGGAGAAACGGGTTTGCGGAAATAATCAAACATGCAGTTTGTTTCAAGCCCGCCTTATTTCGTGAGCTTGAAAAAAACCAGTTGAATTCTTATCGATCAAATAAGCAAGCACTTGCAGCTCTGATTGAAAAAAATGCCATGCTAAAGTTTAAAATTGTCCAAGCAGATGAGAAAGAGCAGGGGTTACGCAGCTTATTAAACTTTGGTCATACACTTGGGCATGCCATTGAAATGGTTTATGAAGTATCTCATGGGGAGGCTATCTCATTGGGAATGGTGGCGGCAGCAAGGTTGTCAGCTAAACTTAGTGGCTTTAAAGAGACAGATCGTTTGCAGCAAGTACTGGCAAAATATGGATTACCGACACTTGCCAACTATGATCTTGAAAAGTTAATGCAGAGCATGGAAATGGATAAAAAGAAAGCTGGTAAAACAATTCGATATATTTTACTGAAACAGATAGGTAGTGCCGTCTCACAATTGCATTCTTTTGCTGTCATCAAGAAATTGTTAAACCAACAACTTTGATTGCTACCGTTTGTTCTTCCACACTGAGTGGCTCTATAAAAGCCCCGCGTTCAAAGAGTGTAATGCAGCGTGCCTGCGCGGCTGCACTGCTGGCTGGTGGCGAAACCTGTTTGTTAGATCCAGGAACAGCTGAAGACGACCTAGCAGCGGTTGCAGTAATCCAATCATTAGGGGCCCATGTAACTAAGTTGGAAAGTGGTTCGCTATCTATCAAAAGCAAGGGTATTGCTGTTAGTAAGGCTATTGCTATAAATTGTGGAGAGTCGGGTTTGAGCTTGCGAATGTTTGTTCCAATTGCAGCACTGACTGCTGAAAATATACATATAAATGGAAAAGGAAGCTTGCTCAAGAGGCCTCAACATTTTTTTGAAGAAGTGCTGCCATTGTTGGGAGTAGCGTTAAAAACCAATAACGGATACCTTCCTATTAGTTTTATGGGACCGCTTCAGCCTACAACTATTACCATTGATGGTTCGCTCAGTTCTCAGTTTTTGACCGGACTATTGATGGCATATGGCGGGGCAGCAGCTACTGCCGTTTCTATTCATGTTAACGGGTTAGTTAGTAAACCCTATATTGATTTAACGCTTTCGGTAATGGAACAATTTGGATTACCAATACCTGTCAACCATAATTACTGTTCCTTTGAATTTACCAGTAAAAAAAACGGAGATAGGCCGCTTGAGCGAACCTTCACTGTAGAGGGAGACTGGAGTGGGGCTTCCTTTCTGGTAGTGGCCGCAGCCCTTTCCGGAGATGTGACAATTGAGGGATTGAATGCCGATTCTTTACAAGCTGATCGACAAATTTTAACTGTGGCTGAGTTGGCACAACTACCTATCCTAATACAGAAAAATTGTATTAAGGTGCATCAAGCTACTATTAGTCCATTTGAATTTGATGCAACTGATTGTCCAGATTTATTTCCTCCTCTCACAGCACTTGCTGTTTTTGCAAATGGTATAAGCTGCATAAAAGGTGTTGGCCGACTAACACATAAAGAAAGTAATCGTGGTGTAACGCTAGTAGAAGAATTTTCAAAATTGGGAGCCTTGCTTGAAATTAAAAATGATTGCTTGGTAATACACGGACAGCATCAATTGAATGGCGGAATAGTTTCTTCCTGTCACGATCATCGTATTGCAATGGCCCTTGCTGTTGCAGGGCTTCGATCTACCCAGCCAGTGCAAGTAGAAAATGCAGAAGCCATTGGTAAATCATATCCTTCATTCTTCTCCCACCTACAAAGTCTGGGCGCCTCCGTATCTTTAACATACTAAAAAGCAGAAGACTTGAATTCATTTGGAAGAATATTTCGCGTTCAAATTTTTGGTGAATCGCATGGTCAAGTTGTTGGCGTGTTGATTGATGGATGCCCAGCTGGAATTCCAATAAGTCCTGAACTTTTTCATACGGATCTTACACGCCGGAGAGGAGGACTCCAGCAAGGAACCACTACTCGAGTAGAAGAAGATATTCCCTTGCTAAAATCTGGAGTATTTGCCGCGCTCACCACTGGTGCTCCTCTTACTATTTTGTTTGAGAACAAAAACACAAGAAGTAGTGATTATGAAAAATCAAGAGAAATTCCACGCCCAGGTCATGCTGATTTTGTAGCACATCAAAAGTTTGGAGGGTTTGAGGATTACAGAGGTGGGGGCCACTTCAGTGGAAGATTAACAACTTGCTTGGTTGCTGCGGGTGTAATTGCAAAAAAGCTACTTGAATCAATAGAAATTACTGCCACCCTTAAGGAAGTGGGAGGTGAATTAGATAGTAATGCTGGAATTGAAAAAGCAATTGCCAAACAAGATAGTGTGGGTGGGGTAGTTGAATGTGTGGTGAAAGGACTACCTGTTGGTTTAGGTGAACCTTTCTTTGATTCAGTTGAGTCCTTAATAGCACATGCTATTTTTTCAATTCCTGCAGTCCGGGGGATTGAGTTTGGAACGGGTTTTGCTGCCGCTCGTATGTTCGGTAGTGAGCATAACGATAGCATTGTGGCATCTGATGGTACTACTGCTACCAACCATGCAGGAGGCGTGGTTGGTGGGTTGACCAATGGAAATGAACTAGTATTTCGAGTGGCTATCAAGCCTACTTCCTCCACTCCTCAGGAGCAAAAAAGTTTGAATACTACCACTGGCCAACAAGAAGTTTTTTCAGTAAAGGGACGTCACGATCTCTGCATTGCACTTCGAGTCCCCGTTGTGGTGGAGGCAGTTACAGCAATGGTCTTAGCGGATCTATTTTTATTGGAGCAAAAGATTTCGCGTGTTAATCTTTAGCTGTAAGTGTGGCTAATTCTTTGAAAGACACATTTAATATTTCGTATCGTTTGGGAGATGGCAAACTGTAATGCCACCATTCTGTTTCCAGCGACTTGAATCCAAAATGTTCCATTATTTCTTTTACTAGTCTTCTATTTTCTAACACCAGCGGTTTATGTCCTGTGTAATTGTGATGGGCAGCCTCAGAAAAGTCATCGAAGTCGGTCCCCATCTCAATTTCTTTCCCAGTGCGCTTGTCTACCAATGTAAGATCTACTGCAATACCCCGATTGTGTCCACTCCCCAGTTTGGGATTAGCCACGTATCGTTCGTCCTTAATTAAATTCCAGAATCTAACAGTAACATCGTAAGGACGATAGGCATCAAATATTTTTAATAGGTATCCCTTTTTTAATAAAGAGTCGCTTACCGCTTTTAATGCCAGCGCAGCTTCCTCGCGCAAGTAGCAACTTTTGGTAGTGGGTGGATACATCCTTTTGCCGGTAAAATTATTGCTTCGGGCATACCTCAACTCCATCTTAAGTGATGGGATTAGCTTGTTTACGTTTACCATTCTTTTGGAGAAAGTGGAATTGATGTCTTTCAGGTATGCCTCTTTTTCTAGCACTTGGATGCTTGCTGAATCTGAAGATTGCGCGTCAATTTTGGCCAGATTTAGGGCCAATAACAGTGCAAGAAGGCTAAAAGGGTGGTGTTTGAACATTACAGGTATTGAATTTCAAAAAGATAGGGCTCATTTTCAAAAATATTTTAATTTTAGTATCTGACAATTACCCGTTAAATTTGCTGGGTGCTAACCAAACTATCTTTTATGAAGAAGTTTCTACTTTTAGTAGCTTTTGCTTCAACTGTATCGTTCGTGCAAGCCCAAGACAATCAAAAAGGCGCTCAGACTTTTGGTGTCAGCTTTTATCTAAACGATTTTGCAACAGCCTCCCGTATCCGTACTACTTCACTGAATACAGTGATTGCCGAGAAAACATTTTCTCGCGTTGTAGAAATGAGTGCTGGACTAGCAGTCAACTATGCAAAACAAATTCGTCCAAACACTTCGTTTGCTGCTTCCTTAGGAATCAGTGGGATGCGTTACCCTATGACAGGACGTGTTATCAACAATAGTCGTTCATTGTTGGAGTTTTCTGCGGCATTGAACTTCATGATGACTACAGATGAGTACTATGTACAACCCTATTTGACTTTGGGGGTTGGCGGTCACAGATATGGTCCTCATTATGGGGCTTTCATCCCTGCTGGTCTTGGACTCAAGCTTAATATTTTTAGCGAGGCAAATCTGTTTATCACATCCAATTACCGAGTACCTGTAACCAACGAGACGGCTAGCTATCATTTTCAGCACATGATTGGTGTTGCAGCTCCTCTTGGCAAGAAAAAATAATTCCAAATTCTAACTAGAAGGCATTATAAGGCCCCGTAATAATACGGGGCTTTTTTTATGCTTTTTCCCTTACCTTTGCGGCCTCAAATTCAACCTATTTGCCATGGCAGATTTAAAGTTTCAACGAAATTTCGGTATTGCCGCTCACATCGATGCCGGTAAAACAACTACTACGGAGCGTATTCTCCGTTACACAGGAATGATTCACCGGATCGGAGAAGTACACGAAGGTGCTGCTACCACTGACTGGATGGAGCAGGAAAAAGAGCGTGGAATTACCATCACGTCTGCCGCTGTTAGTTGCAAATGGAATTTCCCTACTGACAAGGGAAAAAATAATGCTGACACCAAGCCCTATTTTTTTAATATCATCGATACGCCCGGTCACGTTGACTTTACTGTAGAGGTGGAGCGTTCCATGCGTGTATTGGATGGATTGATTGCTTTGTTCTCTGCGGTAGATGGGGTAGAACCACAGTCTGAGACAGTATGGCGTCAGGCAAATCGTTATGGTGTTCCTCGTATTGGATTCGTAAACAAAATGGATCGTGCTGGTGCTGACTTCTTGAACGTGGTTAAGCAGGTGCGTGAAATGTTGGGATCTAAAGCAGTTCCACTTCAGCTTCCTATAGGAGCAGAAGATAATTTTAAAGGCGTGGTTGATTTGATCAAAATGAAAGGAATTATTTGGCACGCAGAAACAGAGGGAATGACATTTGATGAAATTGATGTTCCTGCTGACATGGTAGAAGAGGCAAAAGAATGGAGAGCAAATCTAGTGGAAGCTGTTGCAGAATATGATGATACTTTAATGGAGAAATTCTTTGAAGATCCTAATAGTATCTCTGAAGGTGAAATTCACGAAGCAATCCGTAAGGCTACAATTGACTTGTCTATTGTTCCAATGATGTGTGGTTCATCTTTCAAAAATAAAGGGGTACAAACAGCATTAGATGCGGTTTGTCGTTATTTACCTTCCCCAATTGATATTCCTGATACAAAGGGAACACATCCTGATACAGGAGAAGAGTTGTTACGTAAAGCAGATTCAAAAGAGCCTTTTGCAGCGCTTGCTTTCAAAATCATGACTGACCCGTTTGTGGGTCGTCTGGCCTTTTTCCGTGCGTATTCTGGCCGTTTAGACGCTGGTTCGTATGTACTTAATGTGCGTAGTGGAAAAAAAGAGCGTATCAGCCGTATCATGAAAATGTTTGCCAATAAACAAAATCCTATAGACTTTATCGAAGCTGGAGATATTGGTGCCGCAGTAGGTTTTAAGGAGATTAAAACTGGAGATACCCTTTGTGACGAAGATTATCCAATTACTTTGGAAAATATGTTCATTCCTGAGCCTGTAATCGCCATTGCAGTGGAACCAAAAACACAAGCAGACGTTGACAAAATGGGAATGGCTATTGCAAAATTAGTAGAGGAAGATCCTACACTTCGTGTGAACACAGACGAAGAGACCGGGCAAACCATTTTGCGTGGAATGGGTGAGTTACACTTGGAGATCATCATTGATCGTATGCGTCGTGAGTTCAAGGTAGAAGTAAATCAAGGTGCTCCACAGGTTGCGTACAAAGAAGCCTTTACCACAACTATTGAACACCGCGAAACGCTGAAAAAGCAAACGGGTGGTCGTGGTAAGTTCGCAGATATCGTATTCAATATCGGTCCTGTTGATGCTGAATGGCAAGCAGAAAATCCTGATAAGCATTATCAATTTGTCAATGACATTTTTGGAGGATCTATTCCTCGTGAATTTGTACCTGCTATACAAAAAGGATTTGAGCAGTCAATGACCACGGGTGTATTAGCCAGTTATCCTGTTGCTAATTTGAAGATTCGTGTATTTGATGGAAGTTTCCACGCAGTGGACTCAGACTCTATGTCCTTTGAATTATGTGCTAAGCAAGGATTCCGTGAGGCAGCTAGAAAAGCTAAGCCTGTACTACTGGAGCCAATCATGAGAGTGGAGGTTGTAACACCTGATCAGTACATGGGAGATGTTACCGGTGACTTGAACCGTCGGCGTGGAATGATGGAAGGAATGGATAGCCGTGCGGGCGCGCAGGTAATCAAAGCAAAAGTTCCATTGAGCGAAATGTTTGGTTATGTAACCCAACTTCGTTCACTTTCTTCCGGACGCGCTTCTTCAACAATGGAATTCTCTCATTACGCCCCAGCACCTAATAACATTGCTGAGGAAGTGATTGCCAAAGTAAAAGGGAAGGCTACCGCATAATCACTCAAAACAACTATTTCAAAGACCGCTTCTAGAGAGGCGGTCTTTTTTTTGGGGCCTGGCGCTGTATCTTGTTGATTATCATTATTTTACAATTGCCCCGCCTTTTTTAGCAAATAGTTGCTTTTGTGGCAAAAAATAGCAGATAACTATTTGGTTGGTACGGACTTCTCGCTTACCTTTGCATCCCCTAAAGAAAAGGGGGTACGTACACATGTCGCAGCGCATTCGAATCAAATTGCAATCTTACGATCATAACCTGGTAGATAAATCTGCCGATAAGATCGTTAAAACTGTTCGCAGTACAGGCGCAGTTGTAACAGGGCCTATTCCTCTGCCAACTCGCACAAAAATTTTTACTGTATTGCGTTCTCCTCACGTCAACAAGAAAAGCCGTGAGCAGTTTCAATTAGCAACACACAAGCGTCTATTGGATATTTATACATCCACTAGCCGTACGGTTGATGCTTTGAGCAAATTGGATTTGCCAAGTGGCGTGGAAGTAGAAATCAAAGCCTAACTGCTTTGAAATTGGCGTAAGGGAAATCGCCCCTCCCATAGTTCTTATCATTGATTTTTGAAACAATAGCTATCTCTCAACCGGAATCTAATACCGATAAAAGAGCGCTGGCTTTTAAACATAAAACAAGCCATTCAGGGTTTGTTTACTACCGGTACTTCCCCATAAAGGAAAAGGTCGGTGGCAAACGGGGATTGAAGTCCAAACGATCGTGTTTGGATTGTCCCAATAACCTTGCAGGCACAAAACCTAACGAACATGAAAGGTATTATTGGGAAAAAACTGGGAATGACCAGTGTATTTGATCCCTCCGGAAAGCAGACCCCCTGCACGATCATAGAGGCGGGTCCTTGCGTAGTTACCCAAGTAAAATCCAAAGACACTGATGGGTACAGCGCTCTCCAATTATCTTTTGGAGACAAAAAAGAAAAGCGTGCTACAAAAGCCGAAATCAATCACTTTTCTAAATCTCAGACAACACCTAAGCGTTTCTCTAAAGAGTTTCGCAATTTCTCCATTGAAAAAAATCTGGGTGAAACCGTAACAGTAGATATTTTCTCTGAAGGTGAAACTGTTGAGGTGGTAGGTACCACAAAAGGTAAAGGATTCCAGGGTGTTGTAAAACGTCATGGTTTTAGCGGTGTGGGTCAACAATCACATGGTCAGCATGACCGTCAACGTGCACCGGGATCACTGGGTAACTCCTCTGATGCCAGCCGTGTAATGAAGGGTATGCGTATGGCCGGACGTATGGGTAACGATCGCGTGAAAATGAAAGGCTTGAAAGTGGTGAAAGTTTTCGCAGAGAAAAACTATATCCTCGTGAGTGGTTCTGTTCCTGGTCATAACGGCTCCATCGTTCTTATTCAAAAATAATCGCGTACAACACAATTATAAACTGAACGCAACATGAAACTCGACGTCTTAAATACAAAAGGTACTGCAACAGGTCGCTCCGTGGAATTACCGGAGGAGATCTTTGGTGCTGAACCTAATAATCACGTAATCTACTTGGCTGTGAAGCAATACTTGGCAGCACAACGCCAAGGAACGCACAAGGTCAAAACACGTGCTGAAGTAAAAGGGGCTAGCCGCAAATTGCACAAGCAAAAAGGAACGGGAGGAAGCCGTAAGGGAAATATCCGAAACCCTTTATATAAGGGTGGTGGTACCATTTTTGGTCCTAAGCCGCATAGCTATGATATCAAGGTAAATCGTAAGGTTAAGGATTTGGCTAAAATTTCAGCCCTTAGTTACAAAGCAAAAGGAAATGCCATTGTTGTAGTTGAGGATATTAACATGGAAACTCCAAAGACAAAACAACTCATGGAAATCCTGGGTAATTTAAAAGTTGCTGATAAAAAAACGCTTTTTGTTACGCCTGATTACAATGATAACGTAGGATTGTCTATCCGCAATGTTCCTTCTGTAATGGGTGTATTGTTGAGCGATATCAACACCTATGATATTATGAACTCTGAAGTGTTGGTAATGACAGAGAGTGCCGCAAAAATTTTTGCCGACGACGAAAAAACTGAAGCTTAATTAACAGCATAAAACAAGCGTAATGAAACTTTCTGAAGTACTGATCAAGCCCATCCTTACCGAAAAGGCCAATGGCCAACAGGAGAAGCTGCGTCGCTATGCTTTCAAAGTGGCTCGTAAAGCCAACAAATTGGAAATTAAAAAAGCCATTGAAAGCTTTTATGGTGTTACAGTGATGGATGTAAACACCGCTGTAGTTCCTGCAAAAACTAAAGCCCGTTCTACAAAGAGTGGCTTTATTGTGGGTAGTAAACCTGCTTACAAAAAGGCAATGGTAACAGTTGCTGAAGGTGAAACAATTGATTTGTATTCTACCCTCTAATTAGTAAAGTGAATGGCTTCAACAGCCGCAAATGTTGAGTAAAAAGAAAAGATATGGCATTAAGAAAATTTAAACCTATTACAGCCGGAACGCGTTGGAGAATTGGTAACGCATATGCTGAAGTAACTACAAACGTACCGGAGAAGAGCTTATTGGAAGCAAAGCCTCGTACAGGTGGTCGTAACACGTCTGGACACTTAACAATGCGTTACAGAGGTGGCGGACATAAGAAGAAGTACCGTATTGTAGACTTTAAAAGAAACAAAGCTGGAGTTGCAACGGTTGAATCTATTCAATACGATCCAAACCGTACCGCTTTCCTTGCATTATTAGTTTTTGCTGATGGTGAAAAGCGATATATCCTCGCTCCCCAGGGATTAGAGGTTGGTGCAAAAGTGGAAAGTGGTCCTACTGTGGCTCCTGAGGTTGGAAACGCTTTACCTATGCGCAATATGCCATTAGGTACCAATATTCACAATATTGAAATGCAACCTGGACAAGGTGGAAAGCTGGCACGTAGTGCTGGATCCTCTGCGCAGCTTGCAAACAAAGAAGATAGGTACGCAGTTTTGAAAATGCCAAGCGGTGAGTTACGTAAAGTACTCATTGACTGTTTTGCAACTGTTGGTGTGGTTAGTAATAGCGATCACAGTTTGCAAAGTATGGGTAAGGCTGGACGTAATCGTTGGAAAGGAATTCGTCCTCGTAACCGTGGTGTAGCCATGAACCCAGTAGATCACCCGATGGGTGGAGGTGAGGGTAAGGCATCCGGAGGACAGCCTCGTTCTAGAAATGGTCAATACTCTCGTGGTTTGAAAACACGCACTGTTGGTAAGTCAAGCGATAAGTTGATTATCCAGCGTAAGAACGGAAGCAAAATCGGAAACAAATAATCTAATTACACAATAAGTAAATTATGGCTCGTTCGATTAAAAAAGGCCCTTACATCGCTACTCACCTTGAAAAAAAGGTGTTTGCTATGAACGAAGGAAAATCCAAGAAAGGAGTAATCAAAACTTGGAGTCGTCGTTCTACCATTTCTCCTGATTTTGTGGGGCACACATTTGCAGTACACAATGGTAATAAGTTCATCCCTGTGTATGTAACAGAATTTATGGTTGGGCACAAACTTGGTGAATTTGCACCAACCCGCCAGTTCAAAGGACACTCTAAAAAAGAAGGTTAATCCAAGAAATAGTCAACCATGGAAGCAGTAGCTAAACTGAGAAATTACCCTACATCCCCTCGCAAGATGCGTTTGCTTGCCGATATGATTCGTGGTCAGCAGGTGGAGAAGGTGTTAGCACAACTTGAATTCAGTCCAAAGCATCCCGCAGTTCCGCTGCGTAAGCTAGTACTAAGTGCTATCAGCAATTGGAAACAAAAAAATGAGGGTGGGGACGAAAGTCAACTCGTCGTTAAAACAATCTTTGTAGATGGTGCTCGTACAATCAAGCGTATGCGTCCGGCTCCCCAGGGTCGTGGCTATCGCGTGCGCAAGCGTAGCAACCACGTTACGGTAATAGTAGATACAAAAGAGAAAAAATAATATTAAACGAATAACCTACACTAAACATGGGTCAGAAAGCAAATCCGATAGGTAACCGATTAGGCATCATCCGCGGATGGGAGTCCAACTGGTACGGCAATAGAAAAGATTTTGCGGGTAAACTGATTGAAGATCACAAAATCAGAACCTATCTAAACGCTCGTATTAACAAAGGAGGTATCTCCAAGATTGTAATTGAGCGAACACTTGGAAAGTTGATTGTAACAATTCATACCTCTAAGCCTGGTATCATCATTGGTAAAGGTGGTGGAGAAGTGGATCGTATCAAGGAGGAGTTAAAGAAACTTACCAACAAGGAAGATGTTCAGATAAATATTCTGGAAATCCGTCGCCCTGAATTAGATGCGATGATTGTAGGGGATAACATTGCCCGTCAAATAGAAAATCGTATCAACTTCAAGCGTGCCACTAAAATGGCTATTGCTTCTGCGCTCCGTATGGGTGCTGAAGGAATTAAAGTCAAGTTAAGTGGTCGTTTAGCGGGTGCTGAAATTGCTCGTAGCGAAGAGTTCAAACAAGGCCGTGTTCCTTTGCATACCTTCCGTATGGACATTGATTATGCAAATGTGTTTGCGCAAACGGTTTATGGAAAAATCGGTATCAAAGTGTGGATTTGTAAAGGCGAAGTATTAGCTAAGCGCGACTTGAATCCAAACTTTGTTGGTGGAAAGAGTGAGTTGAGTGATCGTCGTGGTGGCGGACGCGAAGAAGGTCGTGGTGGAGATCGTCGTGGCGGCGGACGTGATCGTCGTGGTTAAATCAATTATTCATTTACGAAACTTGAAATAGTTAGTCATGTTACAACCAAAAAGAACCAAGCACCGGAAAATGCAAAAAGGAAGAATGAAGGGCGATGCCAAAAGAGGCGCCACTATTTCTTTCGGATCTTATGCATTAAAGGCATTGGACCAGCATTGGATTACGGATCGTCAGATCGAGGCTGCTCGTCAGGCGCTTACACGTGAGATGAAAAGGGAAGGAAATGTGTGGATCCGAATTTTCCCTGACAAACCAATTACTCGTAAGCCCGCCGAGGTGAGAATGGGTAAGGGTAAAGGTAACCTGGAGTTCTGGGCTGCCGTTGTAAAACCTGGTCGTATTCTTTTTGAAGTAGACGGTGTAAGTGAGTCGGTGGCACGCGCTTCTCTCGCACTTGCAGCTGGAAAACTTCCTATCAAAACTAAATTCATTGTGCGCCGTGACCTTGTCACTGCCTAACCTTAAAATAATAGCACGATGTCCAAGAAAACTGAATTTTTAAAAACATTGCAGGGAATGAATGAGCAAGACCTGCGTGCACGTTTGGCTGATGACCAACAGCGACTGAAGAAAATGGAATTTGCACATGCAATTTCTCCATTGGAGAACCCCATGTCAATCCGCAGTCTGCGCAGCGATATTGCCCGTTTGAAAACTGCCTTAGAATCAAAGCAACAGCAAGCCTGATAAATACCCTAACATGGAAGCAAGAAATTTAAGAAAAACCAGGACCGGTGTGGTAACCAGCAACAAGATGGAAAAGACCATCACGGTGGCTGTCGAGCGTAAAGTAAAGCACCCGATTTACGGAAAGTTCGTAAAGAAAACCACAAAGTTCCATGCGCATGACGATAAGAACGAATGCAGCATTGGTGATATAGTAAAAATCATGGAAACACGTCCGCTTAGTAAAACAAAGCGTTGGAGATTGGTGGAAGTGGTTGAAAAAGTGAAGTAAATTCTGATTAGAATTAATTGTAAAATAACTTTTGTATGATACAGCAAGAAAGCCGATTGAATGTGGCCGATAACAGTGGTGCCAAAGAGGTGCTCTGTATTCGCGTACTCGGTAATAGTGGTCAGCGTTATGCCCGAATCGGCGACAAGATCGTAGTAACGGTTAAGGATGCACTTCCTGCCGGTGGTATTAAAAAGGGGACGGTTGCCAAAGCGGTTATTGTTCGTACTACTAACAAATTGCGTCGCAAAGACGGTTCTTATATCCGTTTTGATGATAACGCAGTTGTAATTCTTAATCAGTCTGACGAACCACGCGGTACCCGCATTTTCGGCCCAGTTGCCCGTGAACTTCGTGACAAGGGTTACATGAAAATTATCTCATTAGCTCCTGAAGTGCTATAACCAAGGAGTAAACATAAGAAGCAAACTATGAAATCAAGATTCAAAGCCAAGTACAACATCCGCAAAGGTGATACTGTAGTGGTAATCGCCGGTGATGATAAAGACCTTGCTAAGCCACGTACGGTTCGCGAAGTGTTGGTTGAAGAAGGAAAGGTGATTGTAGAAGGGGTGAATATTATCACCAAGCACACGAAGCCAACTGCTCAGAATACCAAAGGTGGTATTGTAAAGAAAGAAGCTCCTATACATATCAGTAATGTGATGTTGTGGGATGCAAAAGCCAAGGCGGCTGCACGTGTTAAGCGTGAGCGTTCCAATGGTAAAACAGTAAGAATTTCCAAAAAATCAGGAGAAACGTTATGAATACAAAGACATACAAACCAAGATTAGCTACCAAGTATAAGAACGAGGTAGTGCCAAACCTGGTCAAAAAGTTTAATTACGAAACGGTTATGCAAGCTCCCCGTTTGGAGAAAATTTGTGTGAACCGTGGTATCAACGGTGCTGTGTCCGATAAAAAGACCGTTGACATTGCTGTAGAAGAACTGACCACTATCACAGGACAAAAGGCAGTGCCTACCATGTCTAAAAAAGACATTTCAAACTTTAAGCTTCGTAAGGGAATGCCGATTGGTGCAAAAGTTACGTTGCGTGGTGAAAAAATGTATGAGTTTCTAGATCGTTTGATCGCTGTTGCCCTGCCACGTGTTCGTGATTTCAAAGGTGTAAATGACAAGTCCTTCGACGGACGTGGTAATTATACCTTGGGTGTTACTGAGCAAATCATATTTCCTGAGATTGATATTGATAAAGTCAGCAAAATCACAGGTATGGATATCACGTTTGTAACAACTGCCAATAGCGATGAAGAAGCTTTTGAATTGTTGAAAGAAATGGGTATGCCTTTCAAAAACGCAAAAAATAACTAATAACCTTAATAAAGACTCATGGCAAAAACTTCCGTAAAAGCCAGACAGCGCAAACGTGAAAGAATGGTAGATCATTATGCTACCAAGCGTGAAGCGTTGAAACAAGCCGGTGATTGGAAAGCACTGGATGAATTACCCCGTAATGGTTCTAAAGTTCGTCTCAAGAATCGTTGTCAATTGACTGGTCGTCCTAAGGGGTACGTTCGCTACTTTGGAATTTCCAGGGTTGCGCTACGTGACATGGCCCTTAATGGTAAAATTCCCGGACTTAAAAAAGCAAGCTGGTAATCTTTAAAAAAAACGAATTATGGTAACAGATCCAATAGCAGACTTCCTGACCCGTATCCGCAACGCACAGATGGCGGGTCACCGTGTAGTCGACATTCCTGCTTCTAATCTCAAGAAGCGTATGACGGAGATTCTCTATAACCAGGGGTATATTCTGAAATACAAATTTGAGGATGATACTAAGCAAGGTGTAATCAAAATTGCCTTAAAGTACGATCCGGCTACTAAACAGCCAGCTATTCAAAGCATGGAGCGTGTAAGCCGCCCGGGTCTGCGTCAATATGCAAAGCCTGCTGAATTCAGACGTGTAAAAAGTGGATTGGGTGTTGCCATCCTTTCTACATCAAAAGGTGTTATGACTGATAAGGATGCTAAGGCGCAGAATGTTGGCGGAGAGGTATTGTGTTATATCTATTAAAAACAAAGAATATGTCACGTATAGGAAGAAAACCAATTTCAGTTCCCAATGGAGTAACCGTTACAGTTGGGAAAGACAATGTGGTAACCGTAAAAGGTGCCAAGGGCGAACTAAAGCAATTGCTTGATCGCGATATTGTTGTTGAGGTTAAAGATAATCAAGTAGTGTTGGGCCGTCCCACTAATCAAATTCGTCACCGTGCGTTGCATGGTTTGTATCGTGCTTTACTTTCTAACTTAATCAAGGGTGTTACGGAAGGGTATAAAAGAAAGTTGGAGTTAATTGGGGTAGGTTTCAAAGCTACTAATGCCGGAAATGTATTAGATCTTACTCTTGGGTATTCTCACAATATCATTTTTGAAGTACCCAAAGAACTTAAAGTAGCTACCGCACAGGAAAAGGGTCAAAATCCAATGATAACATTAGAGGGAATTGACAAGCAGTTGATTGGCCAGGTTGCTGCCAAATTGCGTAGCCTCCGTAAACCAGAGCCTTACAAGGGCAAGGGAGTTCGTTACGTAGGTGAAGTAGTTCGTAAAAAAGCTGGTAAGGCGGCTGGTAAATAATTAAATGTTTTTTAAAATAGTATAAGAGATGACTCCTCAATTTAAAACCAAAAGAAGGCAAAACATTCGCTACCGCATTCGTCGGAAGATTAGTGGAATTGCAACTAGACCCCGTTTGTCTATCTATAGAAGCAATGCTGATATCTATGCGCAGTTGATTGATGACAATAACGGACAAACATTAGCAGCCGCTTCTTCTCGCGATAAGGATATTGCTGTGCAGAAGGTAACCAAAACTGAAAAGGGTAAGTTGGTTGGTGCTGCCATTGCTAGCAAAGCTGTTGCCCTCGGTATCACATCGGTAACTTTTGATAGAGGTGGATATCTCTATCATGGTCGTGTTAAGTCAGTTGCTGACGGCGCACGTGAGGGAGGATTACAGTTCTAATTAATTAAACGCAACAAAAAAACTATACATGTCAAAGCTCAATTTGAATAGAGTAAAAGCCGGGGACCTTGAGTTGAAAGATAAAGTCGTAGCCATCAATCGTGTGGTAAAAACTACCAAAGGTGGTCGTGCCTTTAGTTTTTCTGCGCTAGTAGTAGTAGGAAATGGAAATGGTGTAGTAGGGCATGGCCTCGGTAAAGCAAAGGAAGTGCAAGAAGCTATCACTAAGGGTATTGAGGATGCAAAAAAGAACTTGATCAAAGTTCCAATCATGAAGGGTACCGTTCCGCATGATCAGTTGGCTAAGGAAGGAGCCGCTAAAGTATTGGTTAAGCCTGCTGCACATGGAACCGGAGTAATTGCCGGGGGATCAATGCGTGCTGTGTTAGAGAGTGCGGGTGTAACAGACGTACTTGCAAAGTCATTGGGATCTGCAAATCCTCATAATGTGGTGAAAGCTACGTTTAAGGCGCTTGCCTTATTGCGTGAGCCTGTACAGATTGCTAAGACGCGTACGTTAGGATTGAAAAAAGTATTTAACGGTTAAAAGACTGACCATGAAAAAAATTAAAATAACACTAGTTAAAAGTCCAATTGACAGACCGGAGCGCCAAAAGTTAACATTGCAGGCACTTGGTTTGAATAAGACCAATTCAACTCGTGAAGTAGATGCTACTCCACAAGTATTGGGTATGGTGCGTAAGGTTACTCACCTACTTAAAGTCGAAGAATCTAAATAATCAAACGAGCGTATCTGCGCTCAATTTAATAATGCGAGCCCCGCACAAAATTGCTTTCGGGGCGATGAGTAAACAATAAAAGCTATGAAACTGCATCAATTGAAGCCTGCTAAAGGCGCCACACACAAAACAAAACGAATTGGGCGTGGTGACGGTTCCGGACATGGAGGAACTGCTACAAAAGGTACCAAAGGAGCCCAGAGCCGTACAGGTTTTAAAAGTAAAATGGCTCATGAGGGAGGCCAGATGCCTATCCAACGTCGCGTTCCCAAGCGTGGTTTTAAAAATCCACACCGGATCTCTTACAAAGTATTAAACTTAGGACAGTTGGATCAATTGTCTGCCAAATACAATATTAACGAGTTCTCACTAGAGAATTTATATATCAACGGCCTGATTAGTCAGACTGATCGTGTGAAAGTCCTTGGAAATGGTGAGGTGAAAGGGAAGTATAGCTTCCGCGTAAATGCCATAAGTGCCAAGGCAAAAGCTGCTATTGAAGCGGCTGGTGGTACTGTCGAGATCGTTGCTTAAATTAGTTGACTAAAACCTCAATCAAACCGTGAAGAAATTTTTTCAAACGCTTCGCAACATTTGGAGTATCGAAGAGCTTCGGGATAAGATTCTTTTTACGCTCTTGATGATTACAATCTACCGGATTGGTGCATACATTGCATTACCTGGTATTGATCCAATTAAGTTAGCTGCCTCAGCCGAGAATAGTACTGGTATTTTGGGTTTAATTGATGCCTTTTCTGGTGGAGCTTTTAATCAAGCTTCCATCTTTGCATTGGGTATCATGCCTTACATTTCTGCTTCCATTTTTGTACAGTTACTGACTGTACTGGTTCCTCAGTTTCAGAAAATGCAAAAGGAAGGAGAGAGTGGACGTAAGAAGATCAATCAATATACTCGTTATCTGACTGTCATTGTAACGCTGCTACAGGCCTCAGCTTATGTTACTTATTTGCAAGGACTCACTTCTCAAAGTGGAGGAATAATCCCTGCCTTTGCACCCTATTTCTGGTTGTCTACGATTGTAGTACTAACTGCCGGAACATTGTTTGTAATGTGGATGGGTGAAAAAATAACGGATAAAGGGCTGGGAAATGGTACCTCGCTGATTATCATGATTGGAATTTTGGCACGTCTTCCCCAATCATTTTTACAGGAATTAAGTGCTAAATCAGTTCGTAATGGCCAAATACTATTATTCATAATTGAAATAGCCATTCTGATTGCTATTATCATGGGATGTATACTCTTGGTGCAAGGTGTACGTAAAGTGACTGTGAATTACGCAAAACAAATAGTTGGCAATCGTCAGTTTGGCGGTGCACGTCAGTTTCTGCCACTAAAAGTGAACAGCTCTGGTGTAATGCCAATCATTTTTGCGCAAGCCATTATTTTTATTCCTACGATTTTTGCAAACTATAATACGCAGGCTAATGATTTTTTACGCGCCATAACCGATCAGACAAACATTTGGCATATGGTGCTGTATTCAGTTGTAGTAATAGGTTTTACATTTTTATATACTGCGCTTATTTTCAATCCTAAACAAATTGCAGATAATCTAAAGCAGAACAATGGCTTTATTCCTGGTGTGAAACCAGGTCAGCCTACTGCTGATTATATAGGTGCCATTATGGACCGAATTACGTTGCCAGGTGCCCTTTTGCTTGCATTAGTTGGAATATTGCCAGGTATTGCCGAAAAATTAGGAGTTACACAACAGTTTTCTACCTTTTTTGGTGGCACTTCTCTTTTGATTATGGTTGGTGTAATCTTGGATACGTTACAGCAAATTGAAACGCAATTGCTGATGCGTCAATACGATGGATTAATGAAAAGCGGAAGAATTCAGGGTCGTCAAGCCGCTGCTCCAGTTGATATGTAAAAATTTGTTTTGTGAAATTTCAACCCGGCTGAATCTTCGGCCGGGTTTTTTATTTTTTCATAGATATTTGTTGTATGGTAGTAAAATCCGAAGAGGAAATCATCCAGATGCGGGCAAGTGCCTTGTTAGTTAGTAAAACACTAGCAATGGTAGCTACAGAACTGCGTCCTGGCGTTACTACGTTGGCATTAGATAAACGAATTCATCAATTTATTTGCGATCACAAGGCTATTCCCTCTTTTCTGAATTACCATGGCTATCCTTTTAGTTCCTGTATTTCAGTTAATGATGTGGTAGTACATGGTTTTCCAAATGAACAACCATTACAAGAAGGGGATGTCATTTCTATTGATGTGGGAGTATTTTTAAATGAGTGGCATGGAGATCACGCCTATACATTTTGCTTAGGGGAGCCCAGTGATGCTATTTCAAATCTAATTCGTGTTACCAAAGAATCCTTGTACAAAGGAATTGAAAAAGCGGTTGCAGGAAATCGGGTGGGTGATATCTCTTTTGCTATACAGGAGCATACAGAAAAAAAACATGGGTATGGGGTGGTGAGAGAACTGGTAGGACATGGTTTGGGGAAAAATTTACACGAGGACCCGCAGGTGCCCAACTATGGAAAGAGAGGAGCGGGCCCTAAACTAAAGGAAGGGTTGGTGTTGGCAATAGAGCCAATGATTAATCTAGGCAGAAAAGAAGTTTATACCGATAAAGATGGATGGACAGTGCGCACCAAAGACGCAAAAGTTTCTGTTCATTTTGAACACGATGTTTGTGTTCGAAATGATCGAGCTGCCATTTTATCTGATTATACACCCATTGAGGAGGCCGAACGCTTGAATCAGCATCTATTCCCCTCAGCCCCTGTTCAGCTTTTTATATAAAGTAATGGCCAACTTATCTCAATACGATGTAGCTGTAATTGGAGGAGGGGCTGCTGGAATTTTTACTGCCAAACAGAAAAATAAATTGATTAAACTCCTCACGGATCAAGAGATTGTAGTGAGTGGTAAGACTACTTTTAAAAAAGAATTTGTAACAGCGGGCGGTGTTGATTGTAGCCAAGTGGAACTGGGCAGTATGGAAAGTAAAGTAGTGCCAGGTTTATTTTTGCTGGGGAAGTTTTAGATGTAGATGGTATTACGGGAGGTTTCAATTTTCAACATGCTTGGAGTAGTGGCTACTTGGCAGCAAAGAGCATGACTGATAAGCCCCTTCATTGAAAATCAAATTGTTTTTTAGTACGAATATGACACCAAGCTGACAGGGGGAACAAAGCAATTATCATCCCTGCTGCTATAACTGAATAGCCAAGATATAAGAGTGCTGAAAACAATAGTAGCAGGTAGAGTGGGTAGGTAAGTAAGAGTAGCGAGCTTAGTACAGCATCATAGTGCCCTGTTTTTCCAAATTTTTTTAGCGTGAATTGTTGTAAGGGGTAATGAATTGGCCAATGAATCCATCTGCCTAAGCTTGCAACAGGTGTGAGTAATCTTTTTTCTAGTTTTCCTACCGGGAATGCTAAAAGTTGGGTTAGTTTTTCTGTATCAGTCGGTGAAATTTCATACACCAATTTTTTCAATTCATCTTGTAAACACTGGTTGAATTGTTGATGTCTAGCCCCATCGCTTTTTGTAAATGGAACCCTTGCTGCTGTAATGGGTTCGCCAAAATTTATGTGAACGTTTTTTCCAATGCTTCTAAAGGAGCTATAGTTAATACCAACGGGCAGCACAGTTAGCGGCAAGCCAGCTTCCCAGGCTTGAATGGCTAACCGGGCAGTTCCCTTTTTTAGATTTCGCAAGTGCCATTCATTTACACATAGTGCTTCGCTATAAATTGTTACAATTTGATTTTTTTTAAATAGGGCCACACAGGCATCAAAGGTTTTGTAGTTTACGTGTAAATTTTCCACACCCTCACTGGTTCTGTAAACAGGAAAAATGCGTAATGAACTTAGCAATCGTGCGTGCCATTTTTTGTTGAAAGCATCTCCTCTGGCTAATGCCCAAACGGGTTCCTTAAAAAGTGTATCAAGTAGAATAGAATCTAGAAAAGAGTTGGGATGATTGGCTGCCAAAAGAATAGGACCTTTCAATTGAAGAACTGCTGGATTATTTACGCGAATTTCCCTGCATAAAAGCTTGATTGCCAGCCTTGAAACTAGTTTAAGTCCTTCGTAAAGCAAGCCTTGAATTTTAGTGAAAATAGCAATAATAACTGTATCTTTGCCACCCCGAAATAAAACCCTCGGGTTATTAGAATGTTTCATCAATTTTTAACCAAACAATTAAACGCTGATGTACAGGAGAGTGGGGCGGATACCGCCACACCTGCAGCGACAACAAAAGCACCTGTAGAGGCTGTGCTTACTGCACATGATGATTTTGACTGGACCGTAGACAAGCGTAATGTAACCTCATACGCTGACGCTGAAAAAGAAAAGTATCACAAGGTTTATGAGAGCACATTTGTTCAATTAAACGATGGGGAGCTAATCAAAGGTCTAGTGGTGGGAATGACTAAGACAGATGTTGTATTGAACATCGGTTTTAAAAGTGATGGATTGATTTCTCTCAATGAATTCCGTGACATCCCTACGCTTAAAGTGGGTGATGAAGTGGAAGTAATGATTGTTGAAAAAGAAGACCGCGATGGCCATTTGAATTTGAGCCGTCGTCAAGCGCGTATCACACGTGCCTGGGAGTGTATTGTGGAAGTTCACAAAACGGGTGAAATTATCACAGGTACTGTTACTTCAAAAACTAAAGGTGGTTTGATTGTAGATGTGTTTGGTATGGAAACTTTCCTGCCTGGCTCACAGATCGATGTGAAGCCTGTAACTGACTACGATCAATTTGTTGGTAAAACAATGGAATTTAAAGTTGTTAAGATCAATGAAACCATCAAAAATGCGGTAGTATCACATAAAGCATTAATTGAAAGTGATATTGAAGCACAGCGTGCGCAAATCATGAGCAAGCTGGAAAAAGGACAGGTGCTAGAAGGAACGGTTAAGAATATCACAGACTTTGGTGCCTTTATGGATTTGGGAGGTCTGGATGGATTACTTTATATCACTGATATTTCATGGGGTCGAATTGCCCATCCTTCTGAGGTTCTTAAATTAGACCAGAAGATCAATGTGGTGGTTCTAGACTTTGATGATGAAAAGCGTAGAATCAGCCTAGGATTGAAGCAGCTTACTCCTCACCCTTGGGATGTGTTGGGAGAGGGAGTGGTTGAAGGGAATGTAGTGAAAGGTAAAGTGGTCAACATAGAGGATTATGGTGCTTTCTTGGAAATTCAACCTGGTGTTGAAGGACTAGTTCACGTATCTGAAATTACTTGGGCAAACACACCTGTGAATGCAAAAGAGTATTTCAAATTAGGGGATGAGCACGAAGCTAAAATTGTAACCTTGGATAAGGAAAGTCGCAAAATGAGTCTTTCTATCAAGCAGCTATCTGCAGATCCATGGAATGAAATTGATGCTAAGTTCCCAGAAGGAAGCCGCCACGCCGGATTAGTAAAAAATATCACTAATTACGGAGTGTTTGTAGAATTGGCGCCTGGTATAGGGGGCATGATTCATATCAGCGATCTGAGCTGGTTGAAGCGTTTCAATCATCCAACTGAGTATACAAAAGTTGGACAGCACATTGACGTGATGATCTTAGGAATTGATCGTGAGAATCGTAAGTTACAATTAGGACACAAGCAATTGGAAGAAGATCCTTGGAACACACTTCAAGATACATTTGCAATTGGAAGCTTACACAAGGGATTGGTTTCTCGTCGTGATGATAAAGGTGCTGTTGTACAACTTCCCTATGGTCTAGAGGGGTTTGCTCCTAACCGCCATTTGGCTAAGGAAGATGGTAAAACAATTGGTGCTGATGAAACAGCTTCCTTTATGGTTATCGAGTTTGATCGAAACGAAAAGCGAATTGTTCTTTCTCATACCCGAATTTGGGAGCAAGGAAAAGTAGAAGAAGTTGAGGTAGCAAAGAAAGAAGCAAAAGCTGACGCTGATAAGACAAAGAAAGCTGTAAAGAATATCCAAACTAAAGTGGAGAAAGCTACACTAGGAGATTTGGGAGTATTAGCCGACCTGAAGAAGAAGATGGACGGCGGTGCAGAATAATCCCCTTTGTCTACTTAATTTAACAAGGCTGCCATACAGGCAGCCTTTTTTTATGTGACTGAGGCTTGCGGTGTTATATTTGTAATACCTGTAATCCTAACGCATGTCTAAAATCGTGCAAAGAATCTTTCGTGCCAACTTAGTTAGAAAAGCTGTTTTTCTAGTTGTTGGTGTAGTCTCTTATCCAGGCCTGGCACTATTCAATCGGCTACGGATTAAAGGGGCAGCACATCTAAAAGGACTGCCCAAGGAGAAAGTATTATTTGTCAGTAACCATCAAACTTATTTTGCAGACGTCATTACATTTTTTCAAATTTTCTGTGCTATAAAGTGGGGTAAAACTGACCGGTTAGGTTTGCCCTATTATTTATTAAACCCCTTTACCAGGGTTAACTACGTTGCTGCTGTAGAGACTATGAAAGACAATTTGCTTACTCGTCTTTTTCTATTGGCAGGAGGTATTACTGTAAAAAGGACCTGGCGAGCAGAAGGTAAAGACGTTCGAAGAGGACTTGACCCTTCGGATACTAGAAAAATTGTAAGAGCACTTGAAAGGAATTGGGTTATTACATTTCCACAGGGTACCACACGTCCCTTTGCTCATGGAAGAAAAGGGACAGCCCTAATTATCAAAGAGGTTCGTCCCATTGTAATCCCTATAGTGATCAGTGGATTTTGGCGTGCCTTCAACAAAAAGGGGCTTAAATTAAAAAAGCGTAACACGCGTTTATCCGTTGAATTCAAAGCGCCCTTAAAAATAGATTATGAAGCTCCTGCTGAGCAAATCATGGATCAAATTATGGATGCTATTGAACAAAGCCGAACGTATATGTTAAAAGGAAAACATCATCGAACGGAAAGCATCAACTAACTTCCCACTTTAGCGTCTGCAAATAATGCTTTTAATTCAGCCGCTTCTCCTGGTTTCATTTTGCCTCCCAGAATTAGTCGGAGTTGTCTTCTTCGAAGTGCACCATCAAATAATCTTTTCTCCTCCTCATTAGTAGGTTCTAAGGAAGGAACTGGTCTGGGTTTTCGGTTGGGGTCTAGTGCAACAAACGTGTAATAAGCTTCATTGCTTTTATAGCGAAATTGTTGTGTAAGGTCTTCGCCCCATACGCGTAAGTGTACTTCCATTGAGGTGTTGAAAGCGCGGGTTACTTTGGCTTCTATATGAACTGTATTCCCTAATTTGATTGGATTTTCAAAAGAAATATTGTCAACAGAAGCGGTTACGCAGGGAACACTGCAATGCTTTTGTGCTGCCAGCGCAGCAGCGATGTCCATCCAATACATCAATCGACCACCCATTAGATTCCCAAACAAATTGGTGTCATTCGGAAGTACTAATTCCGTCATAATGGTTAAACTATCAACAGGGGATTTGGATTCCATATCAGCGTTTCTGCAAAGATAGTGCAGGAGCTGCGGAGAATAGAGTGGGGGGCGTTGCGGCCTTTGGTGCTTTTGGAAAAAGTGCTTTTTCTGCTTTTTTCCAAAAATCAAAAAATGAATTAAACCGGCCAGTTAATTCCGGCACCATCCATTCTCTTTGTTCCTGTATTCCGGGAAAATGGTGAAAGGAAGGATGCTCTCGTGTATAAATTGATTTGCAGTCTCGTAATCCTGGTATTTCTCCAACTTCTCCCGCAAAAACCTGAAGTCCTTCAATATTTTTCCCCAACTCAATAATGAACTGAAGTACTGTTTTACTAACAGGATGTTCTCTAAAATGTGAAGGTTCTAACACCAGGATACGATTTGCGCTGTATTCTTTTTTCCATTCGGGATCCAAGTGATAAGGGTGGTATAATAAGACGGGTAAGTTCGGATCTAGTACAGGATTTTCTTTTTGGGGAAGTTCAGTGCTAAGGGTTAGATTTTCTATATCCTCTAAGGCCCGTGGCACATCTAGCAAAGGCAAATCCAGGTAAGGCTTGTCTAAAAAAGTACCCTTTTGCTTAGTTCCACAGTATTGATTAATATTTTCTTGATTGCAGTAATATTTCTTGGAAGAAAAAGTGCCTGCTACCCACTGCCAGCTAAGTGTGTTACTTGCTAAGTCACCATCCAATAAATGATAATACATCCACTGGGAGGGAACTCGCCAATCTGATTTACCAATATTACAAGTTATCGAGGCTACATACATCCTAAGGTGGTTATGCATGTAACCTGTTTGTAGCATTTTTTTAATACCCTCATCTACTGCATCGATTCCAGTAGTGGCTTCCAAAATAGCTTTAGGGATTTTATGCGTTCTAATGGCTCCTCTGTTCATCCGTATATCATCAAATATGTCATCCCCCAGCGATAGCCATACTCGTTGGAAGTAGTCTCTCCAGGCAAGCTCTTGGACCAGTCGTAATAGTTGATGCGGTTGGTAATTTAATTGCATTACATATTCCGCAAGTTGTTTGGTAGAAATGACTCCCCGAGAGATATAAGGGGACAAGTAGGTCACTTTGCCGTCTAAGTAATTACGGGTTATTCCATAGCCTACTGGATCAATTTTACTGATACGCTCTTTTATAGATTGTATGTCTGTGGGAAAATACATGTATAAAAGCTTAAACAATAAATTCTTTATTTGGTTCTGTCCAATTGCAATAAAAAGTCATTAGCTACTTGAAAAAGTCTTTTTTTGCGTTCCGGGTTCATCTTATCTAAGGTTTTAACCAACATGCCCAGCCGCGGGTTTTTTAAGAAGAAGGACCTTTGTTTGTCCATAAAGCGCCAAAAAAGGCCATCCCAGATTTCGGTCCAAGAAACCCATTCGCCCGTATCAAGTTGAGTCACTTTTTTCTTATCCCAGTCACCCATTTTTAATAAATAGTTGCTGCCGCTGATATAAGGTTTGGTGGTCATCAATCCGCCATCTGCAAATTGGGTCATACCATACACATTAGGGACCATGACCCAATCATAACTGTCAATATACCATTCCATGAACCACTTGTATACCTCATCAGGGTCAAACTCGCACAGCAGCATAAAGTTTCCAAGTACCATTAGCCTCTCTATATGATGCGTGTAGGCATTTTTCTTCAGTGTTTCAATCAAATGATCTATAGGATGAATTCCAGTGGTTCCGGTCCAAAAACTTGAAGGTATTTTTCGTGTAAACTTCCAATGATTGGTAGTTCGTTGTTTGCGTCCTTCCCTCTCATACACAATGCGAATAAATTCTCTCCATCCGCTTATTTGCCGGATAAAGCCCTCTAGTGAATTGAGCGGAATTTTTTTCTTTTCTCCTATTGCTAACGCTTCATTGATCAACTTGGCAGGTTCTAGCAAACCTATATTTAACAGGGGACTAATTACAGCATGGTGTAACCAGGTGTGCTGTAATGCCATTGCATCCTCATACACCCCAAAGTCGTTAAACCGTGTCTCTAAAAAATTTCGCCACCAATCAATAGCCTGTTCATGCGTTACAGGGTAATTAAAGTTTTTTGTTTCTCCTGGATTTTTTGAAAAATGATTTTCCGTGTATTGTATAGCTTCTTTTACATGTTTATTGGGCTTGACAATTGGTAGTGTTGGTGGCGTATGCTTAGAAGGATAGCGTTCTCGATTTTGATCATCAAAAGTCCATTTTCCGCCAATCGGTTTTCCGGTGGGGTCCATTAGCCAATTTCGTTGTTTGCGTTGCCAGCAATAAAAATCAGTTTGAAAGTATGTTTTTCTTTTTTCAAAAAAAGTATCTACATCAGCCAATTGATTTAAAAATCCTGGAGTGGTATAGGAGCTGGCTGTTAGTTTGAGTTGCTTGGTGCTTTTCTGTATTTTTTGATTCAGCCAATCATCCACAGGATCTATATAGTGCAATTTTTCCAATCCGTTATCGGCAAGCTTTTTCAAGCAAATTGATAAATCGTGTGTTGCATCAGTTGCAGCAATATACACTACTGTAAATCCTTTTTTTTCTAATAATTCTTGAAATGATTTAAGGGATGCACGGTGGAGCACCAGTTTTTGCTTGTGAAAATGAAATTGAGAGAAGAAAAGGGACTCCTCAATTAGGAAAACAGGTCGGTTTTTCTCTAAAACCGGATGAGGATAGTGAAGTTGGTGTGGAAACAGAATAGTTATTTCTCTCATAATAAATCAGGTAACTCACCAAACAAAAATCAGGGGTATTTGTTCTTTAAAAAATGATTTTATGGAAAGCTTGCGTGGAAAAAATGTCTTAGTAGTTGGAGCTACCGGTGATATTGGGGCGCATACAGCTCGTCTATTACAGGGTAGTGGGGCCAATCTTTTCTTATCTGGCAGAGATGCTGGGGGTCTACAAACGCTGGCTTCTTCTATGGGAGTTCCCGCCTCGCAGTATTGCGCTGCTGACTTACAAGATCCCGCAGCAGTTGAACTACTTGCAAAACAATATTTTGCCATCTTTCCTGTGATTGATATTTTGGTTAATGCATCAGGTATTGGAATTATAAAACCCCTGGACACCCTATCTGAGGGGGAGATGATACAAACGCTTCAAGTCAATTTATTGGCCCCCTTTCGCTTGTTAAAGGCATTTCTACCTGCTATGAAAACTGCAAAAAAGGGACTCATTATAAATATTCCCGGGGTGCTTGGAAAGGTCCCCATGGCCGGAGCAGCTGCCTATAGCGCTTCTAAATATGGGTTAGTGGGTATGATGCAAAGCGTAAGAGAGGAGTTAAAACGAACAGATATCCGGATTACCAATGTTTTTATGGGGGGTGTGAATTCCGGCTTTTGGGATACGATCGATTTGCGTGTGCAACGGGATAAAATGATTCAACCGGAAGAAGCTGCACGGTCTATATGGTTTCTATGTCAGCAACCTGTGAGCGGCGTTGTCAGCGAAATGGTATTGCAGCCTTTTAATCATCAGGCCATTTAAAAGGTCCTGTATTGATCTCCCGGTGTTCCACTATTTTTGCATGCGTACTATTCAGCTGTTTTCACTATGTCCAACCATCTATTGTCTCCTTCTTTTGATAATACAGCGCTTGCATTTCAATATAAATCTGATGCCGCTTTAAAAAAAGCTCGTTTTCTTTTTAAGGTTATGTCCAATCCCTTGCTGGTGCAAGTGGGTACCCGACTTGCCCCATTGTCAATCAAAATGGGGCTTCCTGTAAAAGGGTTAATTCGTTCTACTCTATTTTCTCAATTCATTGGAGGAGAAACCCTAGCGCAAATGATTCCTGTAGCGGCAAGATTGGGATCTTTTCAAGTAAAAGTTATACTGGATTACGGGGTAGAGGGAAAGCAAGGTGAGACATTTTATGATGAGGCAAGAGATCAGTTTGTTCGTGTAATTGATTTTGCAGCCACACAACCAAATATTCCTTTTATCAGTATTAAGCTCACCGGACTTGCACGATTTGAACTGCTAGCTGAATTACACAAGAGGATGATCTCTATCAACAAACCATTGCTAGAGCGATACGAGTTAGCGTTAAATCAACTCCCTCCATTGTTACTCAATGAATGGGGCCGTGTTTGCTCCAGAATGGAAAAAATTTGTTTTCATGCTACCTCTAAAAAAATTGCGGTAGCATTGGATGCTGAGGAAACTTGGATTCAAGAGCCGCTTGATGCATTATGCGCCATCATGATGGAGCTCTGTAATAAAAAAGCTCCCTTTGTCTATAATACATACCAGTTATATCGAGCCGATCGATTAACTTTTTTACAATCCATGCATGCATTTGCATCCAGCCGTGGATATATTTCTGGCGCCAAGTTAGTCAGGGGTGCCTACATGGAGAAGGAGCGAAAGCGTGCAGCTGATCTTGGATATCCATCTCCCATTAACCCTACTAAGGAGGCTACCGATTTGCTTTACAATGAGGCCCTCCATTTTTGTATTAATAACCTTAATCAGTTTGGTGTAATAGTTGCGTCACATAATGAGGAGAGTTGTCTTTTGGCTTACAATCTTCTGGTGGAGCAGGGGCTGCCTGCTAATCATCCGCATATTCATTGGAGTCAACTATATGGCATGAGTGATAATATCACTTTTAATTTAGCCGCCGCCGGATGTAGTGTTAGCAAATACTTGCCATTTGGTCCTATAGAAGATGTTGTCCCATACTTGATGCGTCGAGCACAAGAAAACACCTCCGTGAAAGGTCAAACTGGTAGAGAGTTAGGGTTAATACAAAAAGAGTTGGTGCGACGGGCTCAATCTGCTTAATATTGCACAATGCAGGAGTATCATAATTTATTACAGCATATTTTGAAAAATGGGTCTGATAAGACAGACCGAACAGGTACGGGAACCAGAAGTGTTTTTGGCTACCAAATGCGGTTCAATCTTGCAGACGGATTTCCGCTGGTGACTACCAAAAAGGTGCATGTAAGAAGTATTATTCATGAATTGCTTTGGTTTTTAAAAGGAGAAACAAATATTGCCTATCTAAAAGAAAATGGAGTTAGTATTTGGGATGAATGGGCTGATGCACAGGGCGAACTTGGCCCTGTTTATGGTAAGCAATGGAGACATTGGGAAGGTAAAAACGGGCAGGTTGTTGATCAAATTTCATGGTTAATACAGGAAATCAAAAAAAATCCAGATAGCCGTCGATTAATTGTAAGTGCTTGGAACGTGGCCGAACTTCCACAGATGGCACTCATGCCTTGTCATTCACTATTTCAATTCTATGTGGCAGATGGACGATTGAGTTGTCAATTATATCAACGAAGTGCAGATGTGTTTTTGGGAGTTCCGTTTAATATTGCCTCTTACGCACTTCTCACCCACATGCTTGCCCAGGTTTGCCAACTTGTGCCAGGTGATTTTGTACATACTTTTGGAGATGTTCATATTTACAGTAATCATGTTGAACAAGTGAAATTACAGTTGAGTCGTGCGCCATTCCCATTACCAACTATACATTTAAATCCTGCTATTACTGATTTGTTTTCATTTCGATTTGAGGACATAGAAATTTTAAATTATCAATGCCACCCAGCTATTAAGGCACCGGTGGCTGTTTAACTCGAATTGATATGCAAGTATCCCTCATCGTTGCAGCTGGACAGAATAATGCCATAGGAAAGGATGGGGGAATGCCTTGGCATTTGCCAGCCGATCTCAAGCACTTTAAAAATGTAACCTGGGGACTTCCTGTTATCATGGGAAGAAAAACCTATGACTCACTGGGTAAGCCGTTGCCTGGTAGAACTAATATTGTAATCACTCGCCAGGCTAACTGGAGTCCGACTGGTCCGGTAATAGTAGTAGCTGACGCTATGGCGGCCCTTTCAAAAGCGAAAGAATGCGGTGCAAACGAGGTAGTAATTATTGGAGGTGGAGAGATTTATAATTTATTTTTTGACTTGGCAACGCGAATCTACCTTACTCGCGTTGAAGCATCTCCTGATGCAGACACCTTTTTTTCTTCATTTCACCCCAATAATTGGAAACTTGTTAGCCAATTGGATCGGGAGGCGGACGCAAAGCACCCCTTTAATTATTCTTTCCAGGTTTGGGAGCGCTTAACATAAGGATCGGTATGTTCACCACTCCTCAATTAGCTATAAAATATTTTAATTTTTTACTGCACGCAGCAAGTCCTCATGGACATGGCATTCATTCTCCTTTTGTATTTGATTTTTTGAAAAATGTACTGCAAGATAAATCTTTCTATAAGGAATACATACCCTGGAATACTTGGAGAAAAGAAATGTTGTCAAATGAGAGGGTACTTTCAATCTCAGAAATTGGGGCTGGTTCCAGGAGGGGCAATAGTACAAGTTGTACTATTGCTTCACTGGCTAAAATAGCTGCAAAAAGACCCAGAACGGCTAAGCTTTTTTTTCGAATGGCTCGGTATTATAAGCCAAAAACTATACTTGAACTTGGGACTTCAATAGGATTATCTACTTCTTTTTTTTCACTAGCTTGTCCTTTAGCCTCCGTCCATACCATAGAGGGAGTAGCGTCAATAGCTGAAGTGGCTAAGCAAAATTTTTCTAATTGGAATTGCCCCAATATTAAATTGAGGGTTGGCAATCTAGATCATGTTCTGGTGGACTTACTGGAAAAAATGGATAGTCCTGACTTAGTATTTATGGATGGCAATCATCAAGAGGAGGCTACCAAACGCTATTTTTTGCAATTGCTTCCTTTTTTATCCAAGGAGTCGATATTAATCATTGATGACATTCGCTGGAGTCAAGAAATGGAAAACGCTTGGTCGTATATTCAATTGCACGAACAAGTAAGGATGACAATTGACTTTTTCCAATTTGGAGTAGTGCTTTTCAGCCCAGCTTTTCTAGAGAAGTCCCACTTTAGGATCCGTTATTAATTGCTACCTTCGTCAAGCAGTTTTACTAATACTGCTTACTTATATGACCATTGGAGTATTACGTGAACCAAATCCAGAAGCAAGGGTATCCTTATCTGACGAAGCCGCCGCTTTTTTAATTAAAAAAGGTTTTGCCGTTTGGGTGGAACAAGGAGCAGGGACTCTTTCGTTTTGTAGCGATGCCTCCTACCAATCAGCGGGTGCTACCATTAGCGACCGGTCAAGCGTAATAAAAAACGCTGATGTGATTTTAGCGATGCATACCATACCAGCTGATCAGTTGGCAGGTTGTAGCGGAAAAATATTAATTGGTGCCTACCAGCCTTTGTATAAAAAAGAGTGGGTACAATCCGTGGCCAAATCAGGAGTTACTTGTTTTTCACTGGACATGCTACCAAGAACTACCAGGGCGCAGTCAATGGATATATTAAGTTCGCAGGCAAACATTGCTGGATATAAAGCTGTTTTGTTAGCTGCAACTACCTATGGCAGGTACTTTCCTATGTTTATGACTGCGGCTGGAAGTATTACACCTGCTAAGATTTTGATACTGGGTGCTGGCGTTGCTGGTCTTCAGGCTATTGCTACTGCAAAAAGACTAGGCGCAGTGGTGGAAGTTTTTGATACGCGTCCTGCAGTGAAAGAGGAAGTGATGAGTTTGGGGGCAAAATTTGTAGAGGTGGAAGGGGCTGCTGATGCCAGCAAGGCTGGTGGTTACGCAGTAGAACAATCAGAAGAATATCAACGTAGACAGCGTGAAAGAATTGCTCAGTCTGCAGCAAAGGCGGATATCATAGTCACCACCGCACAAATTCCCGGCAAAAAGGCGCCTATCCTAATTACAGCCGAGATGATTGCCTCTATGCGAAATGGATCTGTTATAATTGATTTGGCTGCCTCAACGGGTGGAAATACGCCTTTTACAAAAGATGGAGAAACGGTTGACCAAAATGGTGTAAGAATTGTGGGAGCATCTAGTCTACCTGCTTCTCTTCCAGCAGATGCCAGTAAGTTATATGGTAAAAATGTGCTCAATTTTTTCCAATTGTTGATTGATAAAGCAGGTGTCTTACAGTTGAATTGGGAGGATGATTTGGTGAAAGGGGCCTGTATCACGTTTCAAGGGGAAATCGTAAACGATAAAATCGCTTCAAGCTTATAAAATGGAACAAATACTATCTTGGATTAGTAATCATCAAGAAATTTTATACATCGTAATTCTGATGATTTTTGTTGGGATTGAAGTTATTGGTAGGGTGCCCAGCGTACTGCATACTCCTTTAATGAGTGGGGCTAATGCCATACATGGAGTAGTAATTATTGGAGCCATTATTGTCATGGGTAAAGCGGCCCCTACAAATTATTTGGCATTGATATTTGGATTCATTGCGGTAATTGTAGGAACACTAAATGTAGTGGGGGGATTTGTGGTGACTGACAGAATGTTAGAGATGTTTTCTAAGAAGAAAAAATAATTCTGAACTAAAAAAATATTCTTGTGGAACTGAACCTCCTGACTTTTATCTACCTAATTGCCTCGGTTACATTTATTGTAGGGCTTAAAATGTTATCACATCCTGCCAGTGCGCGAAATGGCAACAGGGTAGCTGCTGTTGGTATGACGTTAGCTATACTTGGAACTATTTTCTTGTATGAGGAGGATGGTACTCGTTTAGGAAATTATGGATGGATTTTTGGTGGAATTTTAATCGGGACGGTGGTTGGTACCCTGGCAGCTAAGCGTGTCAAGATGACGGCGATGCCTGAAATGGTAAGCTTATTCAATGGAATGGGCGGTGCTTGTGCTGCGTTAATCAGCTTGGTTGAGTTTGATCACTTAGCTCATTTAGATCCTGTAATGGCAGGTGTATTACTGATGGCAAATGCAGCTGGTGCACTCAAAGGCTTCTTATTGATCATTGTAATAGGACTGGTTATTGGATCTGTCTCTTTTGCTGGAAGTATAATAGCTTGGGGTAAGTTGAATGGATCTATAAAGGATTTTTCATTTAAAGGGCAACATCTATTCAATATTTTGCTTTTGGGAATCATTGTGGCGCTTGCCTCTTACCTAATCATTTTCTTGCCGGCAAATGCTATTTTTATTTTCTATACAATATTTTTCTTGTCGTTATTGTATGGTATATTCTTTGTGTTTCCAATCGGGGGTGCAGATATGCCTGTGGTAATTTCATTACTCAATTCTTTTACCGGCGTTGCGGCAGCTTGTGGCGGTTTTCTTTATGAAAATAAAGTGATGCTTACTGGTGGGATTCTAGTTGGTGCAGCAGGAACCTTGCTCACCATACTAATGTGTAAGGCAATGAATCGTTCTCTAACTAATGTGTTGATAGGTTCATTTGGAGGGGGAAGTAAAGTTGGAACGGCAGCAGGTACTGCGGTAGGCACCCATAAGGAAATTAGTCTAAGTGATACGGCTGTGTTAATGAGCTATGCTGCTAAAGTTTATATTGTTCCTGGATATGGTCTGGCTGTAGCACAAGCCCAACATGCTTGTCATGAATTAGAAAAGCTATTGGAATCTAAAGGAGTGGATGTAAAATATGCCATACATCCTGTTGCAGGTAGGATGCCTGGCCATATGAATGTATTATTAGCGGAGGCTGATGTTCCATATGAAAAGCTGCTGGAGATGGAGCAGGCGAATGAAGAGTTTTCAACCACGGATGTTGTTTTGATATTGGGTGCTAATGATGTAGTAAATCCTGCCGCAAAGTCTGATACTTCTTCGCCCATCTATGGTATGCCTATTTTGGATGTTGAGTTGGCTAAGCATGTAATTGTCAACAAGCGAAGCATGAAACCGGGTTACGCAGGTATTGAGAATGAATTATTTTTCCGTCCTAAGACCTCCATGTTATTTGGGGATGCAAAAAAAGTACTTCAAGATCTTGTTGCAGAAATAAAGAATCTTTGATTCTCCTTAGTTTTAATACGTGGAATTACCAGTATCTCTTTTAGACTCATTAGAGGGTCTTTCTGGCTATGACCGTTCGCGTTTTGAGGCGGCTCATTTTTCAACTGACCCTATTACTTCTATTCGAATAAATCCCGCAAAGAAGACGCCACTGTCTTTTTCATTGGAAAAAGTTCCATGGACCTCAGATGGGTTTTATGTTTCGCCCCGGCCATCATTCACGTTTGATCCTTTTTTTCACGGCGGAGCTTATTATGTTCAGGAAGCTAGTAGCATGCTATTAGAGCAGGTTTTTATTCAAACTGGTTTGCAAAATCAAGCCATACGTGCGTTGGATCTATGTGCAGCACCTGGGGGAAAGTCTACCCACTTACACTCATTGCTGGCACCCGGGAGCTTATTAGTGGCAAATGAGGTGATACGTACAAGATCAGGATTACTTCGTGATAATATTATAAAATGGGCTGCAGAAAATGTGGTAGTGACACAAAATGATCCTACTCATTTTGAACGGTTGCCAGCTTACTTTGATTGGATCACCTTGGATGCGCCCTGCAGTGGAAGCGGCTTGTTCAGGAAGGATCATGCAAGTGTTGCAGGTTGGACACCTGGCCAAGTCAATCACTGCGCACTTCGCCAACAACGAATTATTCACTCGGCATGGAAAGCGCTAAAGCCCGGCGGCTTTTTATTTTATGCTACTTGCTCTTATTCTTC